>Ga0208013_1001406_pt1 | contig 11240 bp, 14 predicted proteins | sample 16_taG_FD_184091 | JGI IMG/M metagenome (GOLD analysis project Ga0208013, IMG submission 184091) | Marine viral communities from the Subarctic Pacific Ocean - 16_ETSP_OMZ_AT15313 metaG (SPAdes) (version 2) | ecosystem: Environmental > Aquatic > Marine > Oceanic | place: Pacific Ocean | collected...
TCGAGTTGATATAAATGATGATGAGATTCAAGTTATGAAAAAATTTTATATAGTATGAGGAGGATAAATAATGAAAACTTATGTATACAATGTACCTTGCCACTTCACTTACACAATAGATGCCACTTCAGAAGAAAAGGCAAAAGAAATACTGCAAAAGCACGGAGGTGTAGACATTCATGGTGAACTTCAAATTGATGACGATGATTATAAAAATGCAGATTTGGTAGATGTAGTGTAGGGGGATAAAATGAGTAAAGAATATACAATAGGTGTTTGGGATTGTACTTTTTACTTGACTGATGATGATGGTAATGAGGTGTTAGATGAGTATGGTTTTGTACAAATCTACGATGCACCTGATTTAGATTATTCTTATATTGCTGAACATCCTGAACTAAAAGATTTAGTAAAGGTGAAAAATGAGTAATATGACAGGTTGGGTATGAGCCAAATTTTTAACTAGTGGTACTACGGTGACGGCTGTAGGGTGGGTTCGAATCCCACGCATATTCTGGAGGAAGTATAATGAACAAATGGAGTTATCCTATCGAAATGGTAGACGAGTGTTGCCCCATGTGTGGGTATGAAGTTGAGGTAAGAAGTGACGGAAAGTCAAGTTGTAGCGTTTGTGGACATGTAGAGGTTTTACCTTGTAGTGTATGTCCACGAGTAGACCCAGCACATGGGGATATTACTTGTGATTGGAATCATGAAACTCGATGTAGTGAGTTTCCTAAACAAAAAAGGAGTTAAGATGAAGGTATATCATGTAGATGTTGTTAAAAGGTCGTCAGTAATAGAGACTAAAAGGGTTGAAGCTAATGATGAGGATGAAGCATTTCAAATTGCTATGGAAGAGGCTGATTCAGAGTTACAATTCTGTAATTTCAATGAAGACCATTTCGAAAAAACTTATCAAGGAATACCTGAAAGTATAACTGAGATAAAACCAAGAAACGGTGAGGGCTATTTCGAAAAGAAAGATGAAATGGACAAACTTTTTAAAAAAGCTATGGAGGTAGAAGTTGAATATACAAAACCTCATTAATATAACTGAAAGAATCTGCAATTATAATTTTAAAGATTTAATTGAAGAGGATGGTGAAGTGATAGTAGATAGCCGTAGAATTCATTTTTACCCTGTAGGCTGTGTTGGTGTACAGGGTAGTTATGATAGCGGTATCGCCCACATCACTTTGATATCAGATTACAATGACTGCCAAGTCTTTGATTTTACTGAAAAAAGTGTAAGAAGGTGGTTTAGGACTGAGTTAAAGAAAGTGATTGCTCATGAGAAAATTCACATAGAGCAAGAAGCAAGAGGTGATTTTGCACCTTCCAGTTCGTCTAATGATTACGTCTACTACTCTAATGATTCTGAAATAGAAGCATATGGACGAGCAGATGTTCCAATAGAAGTACTAGAAGATTATGGGGGTAGATCTCAAACTGTAAAGCTTTACAGTGACCTGTTTGGTGAAGATAGTCTGCAAATGAATGAGTTATTAAGATTTTATAAATCCGAAACAGGATGGGACTACCCGTATAACCATGTAAGGAGTTATATTTAATTATATGACATCTTATAGAGAAAGAGGAAAGTAGACCCCTAATTGGACTAATTAGGAGTCTCTTACTTCTTCTTCTTTAATTAACCTATTAAGGGACTTAATATGAATAAAGAGGAGTGTATTTGTCAAATTTGCACAGGTAGTAAATCAGACAGAGATATTTTTAGACTTATAAATTATTACGAGAAGACAGTGTGTGAAGTTTGTTTACAGACAGTTGTTGCACCAGCTTCGCCTAAATTGTTTATGCATTATGTAAACGATGGTGTAATACTTTATGAAGATTTGAGAAAAGAGAAAGAGTACATAGAATCACTTGATGTTGCTGACTCATTTTTCGATGACAACGAAATTGGATATGCAGTGGACTCTAATGGGTCTATTGTTAAAGGGGATTTTGATAAAAAACAAGAAAACATAACCCCTAAAAGTTTATTTGACTTTTTAGAAGAAAACGCAGTAGGTCAAAGAGAAGCTAAAAAGACATTGGCAGTTGCAATGTACAATCATTTTAAAAGAATTAAATTATCAAGAGAAGGCATACATATTAACAAAAATAACATACTTCTTGTTGGTAGTACAGGTGTTGGCAAGACCTTCATATCTTCGTTATTAGCAAAGAAATTGAATTTGCCTTTCGTTATTGCCGATGCTAACACAATAACCCAAGCAGGGTACGTTGGTGGCGATGTAGAAGACATGTTAGAGTCTTTAGTACGCAAAGCAAACGGAGATCTCGACAAAGCTCAGTGTGGAGTCATAATTATTGACGAAATAGACAAGATTTGTTCACAGAAAACTACATCAGGAAGAGACCCAAGTGGTGAAGGTGTACAACAAGCTCTGCTAAAGCTTATTGAGGGCGGAGAGTTTAAAGTTGGAACAGGTAAGGGCAATGAAGGTAAGAAGAAAGGTTTTATATTTGACACTTCAAATGTATTGTTTATTGTTGCTGGTGCTTTTACCGACATTGAAGATATAGTTTTAGAAAGAGAAGTTGTAAGTGAAAAAATTGGATTTTTAAACGAAAGCAAAGCAAAAATGCAAAGAGGTGAAATCTACAAGAAAATTATTCACGATGATTTTGAAAAATTTGGCATAATTCCAGAACTATTAAGTAGATTACCAACTAGGGTATCATTAAAACCCCTTACGGAGTCTAATTTAGTCGATATTATGTCTAAAGTTAACAACAATTTAGTAGGTCAATACAAACATTTGTTTGCAGAAGACAATATTAAATTTAAAGTAACAAAAAGTGCTTTAAAAGAAATTGCAAGGAATTCTATCTTAACCAATACGGGTGCTAGGGGTTTGCAAGGTATTTTTGAAGAACTTTCAAGGGAAGTTATGTTTACATCACCATCCGATGATTCTATAACTAATTTTACAATAACAAAAAAGGATGTTGAAAATTTGACAAGCGGTTAATAAATAAAAAACGGAGGTTTTATGGATAACAGAGAATTACTATTATTACAAATCTCATCGCAATTAAACCACATGTCCCAAACTGTAAGCAAGGGGCGACAGTCTGCATTTAAGAAAGTTTTACTCGGTGCAGATAGCGTAAGGACAATTGCAGAAGATATTTTAGATTTTACAATCAGTGCATTATCGAAAGGTACAGCACTAACATCAACAGCATCATCACTAGCTTCTAGGATGAATGTACACACTCAATTCAATTTGAAATCAGGAACTTCGCAAAAGGCGGAAGCTACAATGATTTCAGCAGGAGTTGAGGCTTTGGGTTCACTCGGATCTCTTGGTTATACACAGGTTGTCACAGAGTCCCAAGGTGTTATGAAGTTAAATAGGCTTGATTTTAAAGACGAAAGAAATTTATTATTTAAATACTTTCAAGAGATTAAGCAAGTATCTCCTATAGATTTACCACAGGAGGAGTACAAGGGTTGGACACATCCATACAAAAACGGTGTGTCTATAGTAAAGAAGATGCCTTCAGAGTTAAGCAAGAGGTATCTTTATAAAAGAATGCCAAAGGTTTATGACGCTTTAAATTCTTATGGTTCTACGGCTTTTGTTGTAAATGAAGAGTTGTTAGACATCGTAAAGGATTTTGACAAAGAAGACCATGCATTTATCCCGCCCACTGTACTAAGTGAAACAGTTAGTGAATCTTTAAAGAGTTTACTAAACTTTAAAAGGACATCTGAGTTTGTTGGAAAACAAGCAAAGAAATGGTATTTGGAAAACGTAAGCTATCAACTTTTAAAGAAAGGACTTACAGTGGCGCAGATAGATGGTAGAAGCAACACTTACAAGAAACGAAAAGCCTCTGGATGGATGAAAGATAAGTCCTCCGATGCTTTAGACATTGTAAGGGCATCGTCTAAGAGATATGAGTATGACAGGGTAATTGACATGGCAACTCTAATGCAAGGCAAAGCTTTTTACTACGACTTTCAATTGGACAGTCGAGGTAGATTTTATCCCATAGTCAATTATTTTGAACCAACGGGGTCTGATTTAGCTAAAAGCTTACTAATGTTTAACCATGGTGTTCCTTGGTCTGAAAATGTTGAAAGGGCTTTAGCTATACATACAGCAAATTGTGCAGGTGAGGACAAGATTTCTTTAGATGATAGAGTTCTCTGGACATATGTCTGGATGGATGAGATTTTAAAAGCATCTAAAGACCCCTACAATTCTGAATGGCTTAACCAATTTAGCACTGACAAGAAAACTAAGTTTCAGTTAATATCTGCATGTCTTGAATGGAAGCGATTAGAAGAGCAAGGGGTAGACGACTATATGTGTCATTTACCGATAGGTCTAGATGCAACCAACTCAGGTCTTCAGATACTCTCAGCAATGACCAGAGACAGGTCTGGGGCTGAAGAAACCAATATTATTAATCACTCAAGTAAAGAAATAGGTGACGCATACATGGTTATAGCTAGATCCGTTTTAGATAATGGATTTAGTTATAAGGGTTTCGAAAACCTAGGCGACAAAGCTTGGCGAAAACTTTGTAAAAGACCTACTATGTCATATTACTATGATGCAGGTAAAGGTTGTATACAAGACCAAACTTTTGAGGACAGAAGAGACCATGGCTATGATTTGTTATCAGAAATGACTTACGATGATTCTGCCTATATAGGTACTGCTATTTTCGATGGTGTAAAAATGGCTTTTCCTAGACAAACTGTAGCCAAGGATTTATTGAAAAGGGCAGTTTGTGGGTACATAGAGTCAAACCCCGGTTCTCCAATGGTTACTTGGAAGACAGCTACAGGCTTTACAGCGTTTCAAAACTATGCAAAAACTTCTATTAAGAGGGTAAATTGTATGTTTGCAAGCAGACCTGTAAAACTTAGTTATCAAGTTTTCTTAAGTGAAGCAAGGAAAACTGACCATGAAAGAGGGATTAGTGCCAACTTTGTACATTCACAAGATGCATCTCTTTTAGCTTTGGTAATTGCAAGATTAGCAGAGTTAGGCGTAAGTGACTTTATGATGATTCATGACCAGTTCTCTGTAAATGCAGAAAATATGGAATTGTTGTTAAGTGTATTTAAAGAAGTATTTAAAGAGATATTTGAAGTAGACCAACTCGGTAATACTTTAGTGTCTTTAGGTGTGGTCGGTGTTGGTGTTTCAGACTACGGAGACTTAGATTTGGAAGAAATTCTAGATTCTAAGTATATTATTTCTTAATTATATGACATCTTATAGAGGATGATTCGCTAGAGGAGATAAAAATGGCAAGTGAATTTACAGAATTGTGCGATATGTATGGGTTATCTCCGGGTGACCCAGAAGCAATTGATAAATTGATTCACTTTATAGGTGAATCGGATGACGAGGATGACTCATGGTATTTCAATGAAAATGCTGATGCGTTTGATCCAGATTCTTTAAAAACGGAGGAAACAGAGGATGAAGAAGAATGATGAGGTTAATCACCCACAACATTACACTTCGGGAAAAATAGAAGCATTGGAAATAATAGAGGATGTTACAAAAGACCTTGAGGGTCTAGAGGCATTTTCTATGGGCAGTGCATTGAAGTATTTAGTCAGGTTCAACAAGAAAAAAGACCCAATACAAGATTTAGAGAAAGCGGTTTTTTATATTAATCGAATTATAGGTTTAAGGTTGAAACAAATTGACGACTTATACATTAAGGAGGATTAATTATGTTAGCACTAATTGACGCAGATATAATTGTTTACTGGGCATCTAATCATTGCCAAACTAATTACTACGATGTTGTAGATAAAGACGGTGAAAGTATAAAAGAGTATGACAGTAAGAGACATGCACTGGATGGTCTTGAAGACATAAATGCACTATGGTCAACACAATCTAAAGTTGGTGAGGTTTCACCATATAGGGTTGTTCAAGGTAAGACAGTTCTTGAGCCTTGGACAGAGTGTGTTGCATTCATCAATGACTTTATAAATAGCGTAGTTAAGAAGTCAAAGGCGGATGATTACGAGTTACATTTGTCAGGTCATACAAATTTCAGAAAAGAAATTGCTGTTACTAGACCTTATAAGGGGAATAGGACAGGTGAGAAACCTTATTACTATCAGAAAGTGAGAGACTATTTAACAGAAGTGTTAGATGCAAGAATCTCTGTTGATGAGGAGGCTGACGATACCTTAGCTATTGCTCAGACAAATGATATCGATAACACAGTAATATGTACGATAGATAAAGATTTATGGATTGTTCCCGGAGCAAAGTATGATTTTAAAAGGGAAGAATTAAGCTTTGTCACTGAATACGATGGTATTAGACATTTCCAATACCAAATGTTAGCAGGTGACCAAGTTGACAATATACAGGGTGTTCCTAAGATTGGTCCTGTAAAGGCAAAAAAGATATTATCAGATAATGAGGATATTGAAGACGCTTGGAATGTTATTAGAGATTTATATAGGACTTCCTATGATTATAACTCTGATGATGTAATGTTAGAGATGGGTAGACTACTTTGGATGAGACGTAAAGTTGGACAAATGTGGGAGCTACCTTCGTTTACAAATGAGCTAGAGAAGGAGGAAAATAATGGCTAATTTAGTAGAAAACGTGGAGTTAAACTGGTGCTTCTTAGACCCCGATAACCCACAAGAGAACTTTGAGAAACTTCAATGGTCTGTTACAGCCTATGTAGAAAAGGAAGTAGCACAGAAGTTTAAGAAGGATGGTTTTATTAGATCTTTGCGACCTGTAGAGGATGCAGATGGTAATGAAACTGGTCAATACAAAGTGACCTTTAAACAAAATGCAAAGACTTCGGCAGGTAAGGATTTATCCCCTCCCGGTGTGTTTACAAAGACAGATAAGGGTACTATTAAACCTTTGACTGGTGTTATTATTGGTAATGGTTCCACTGGGACTATATCTTTTGACACTTACGACTGGGACTTTAAAGGTAAAAAGGGTAAGTCAATGAGTTTAAAGAATGTCCTTGTTACTAACCTAATACCTTATGAGAAAGCAGACCCTGCAGGTTCAGAGTTTGGTGACTTAGATTCAGGTTCAGAGTTTAACAAAGCTTCTAAGGAAGATGTAGATTTAAACTTTGAGGAAAGTGACGATTATTAAACAATAGTGGTGTCTACAGATACTCTTCAATGAGGGGTATCGATAGACACTATTTTCACAACTAAAGGTCTTTATTGACCTTTATTTTTCTATGGAGGAAAAATGAAAAATAAAGAAAATAGCCAAGAGGGTGTTTTTATAAGACACGAATCATGTGAGGCTTGTGGCTCTAGAGACAACAAAGCTGTTTACGACAACGGTGATAAGATGACTTATTATTGTTTTGGTTGTGAAGATACAGGTATATACAGTGATGATAAAGTTGATACAAAGAAGACTCCTAAAGAATTTAAAAACATTATAGAGTCTGTCGATGAAATAAAAGATTATCCAGTGCGAGGTTTTCGTGAGCGTAAGATTACAAAAGACATAGCAGAACTTTATGGTGTTAAAGTTGGATACTCAGAAGAAGATGGTAAGACTATTAAATACCATTATTACCCTATAACCAGTAAAGGAAAAATAGTTGGTTATGAGAGGAGGGATTTAGATGCCAAAAGGTTTCTTGCGATAGGATCTGTTAAGAACAATAATGAGTTCTTTGGTCAATCTAAGTTCGCCCCCGGTTCTTGTAAACGTATTGTTGTTACAGAAGGTGCATTAGATGCTATGTCTATACAACAAGTATGGAAAGATAAGAAACAAGAGTGGGCGGTTGTATCAGTTATCAATGGAGCCCAAGGTGCTCATAAGCAGGTAGTTGCTAACCTATCCTACCTCAATTCTTTTGAAGAGGTCGTATTCTTATTTGACTACGATGAGGCAGGAAGAGATGGTGCAAAAGCTTGTGCTAGGTTAGTTAGGACTGGTAAAGCTAAGATTGGTGCTTTAGGTAGATATGGTAAAGATGCCTCTGACTATCTAGTTGCAGGTAAGACGTATGAATTAGAGAAGGCAATATGGAATGCTGAGATGTACTCTCCTGCAGGTATTGTTAATTCTGCTGATACTTGGGACTTATTTAATGAAGATAGAAGAGAAGATTCTGTGCCTTATCCCGATTGTTTTGCCAATGTAAATAAGATGACTTACGGTAGAAGAACTGGTGAGTTGACTATATTTACTGCAGGGACTGGCTCTGGAAAGTCTACTTTTGTAAAAGAGGATATTTATCATTTAATAATGACTACAGACTACCAAATTGGCGTAGTGTCCCTTGAGGAGTCCATACGGGAGACTTTAGATGGAATAATAGGGGTACACCTTAATAAGAGAATAAACCTACCAGACGTAGAATTTGACCGCTCAGGAGTAGAAGGCTCTAAAGCTTGGGAAGATGTTGCAGGCTCAGGTCGTCTTCTCTTATTAGACCATCAGGGCTCTGTAAGTGATTCATCTCTTATGGATAAGATAGAATTTATGGCGGCATCTGGTTGTAAGTTTATATTCCTTGACCACATAACTATTGCAGTTAGTGAGGTTGACGGTAATGTAAATGAAGCTATGGATAAAGCTATGTCTGATCTTCTTAAATTATGTAAGAAGCATAATGTTTGGATTGGAGTGGTCTCTCATTTAAGGAAGACCAGTGGAGGTAGTAGAACCTTTGAGGAAGGTGCATCTATAACTGAAGACTCTTTAAAAGGGTCAGGCAGTTTAAAACAGATAGCATTTCAAATCATCGGTTTTTCTAGAAATAAATACTCGGAGGATGAGGGTGAACGGCAAAGAGTCGGAATCTCTGTACTAAAAAACAGGTTTACAGGACACACTGGACCTGCAGGTTGTGCAAGGTATGATAATAATACAGGTCGTTTACATAGTACCCCTTCGGAGTTTCAATAGAGGAGTGTAGTTATGCAAAAGTTAGTTTTTGACATAGAGTCTGATGGTTTCGTTAATGATGCTACTAGGATTTGGTGTATCTCTACCTACGATATAATTACTAAGGATGCGATTACTTTTTCAGATAATAGCGATGATTGTCCATCTATTGCAGATGGTCTAAAGTACTTAGCGGGATCTGATGAGTTGATAGGTCATAATATAATAATGTACGACATACCTTTATTAAAGAAGCTTTTTAATTTCGAAACAAAATCTAGGCTTGTTGATACTTTTCTTATGAGTCAATTATTAAATTTTAATAGGACTCTTGGAAGGTATAAAGGTAGACATGGACTTGAGATGTGGGGAGAGCACTTCGGTGTTTTGAAACCATCTCAAGGTCAATGGTTAAGATTTGAACAGTCTATGTTGAATAGATGTGAACAGGATGTATTGATTAATGTCAGGGTGTTTCATTCTTTATTGAGAGAATTTAAAGAGTCTGGAGTACCAAAAGAGGTTTTAAATCGTGAGTTCAGGATAGCTAAGATAAGTGCTGAACAAGTGAAAAACGGTTGGTTAGTTGATAAAGACCTTGCTGATAAACATCTAGAGTTTTTAACTAAAGAGATTGATAAGCTAAGAGATAAGATTGAACCTTTGATGCCACCTATACTTAAATGTCCTGACTTTTGGGTTAGTAATTCTGAGTGTAATGAGATAATGAAAACTGAGGGTGTTGACTATCAGAAAGGTCTAGTAGGTGGTAAGCAATTAAGAAAACCAATAATCCCTAAATGGACTAAGGCAGGGAAACTACATAAGCATATACAAGATTGGTTCCAAGATTACGAGTGTATTGATTTTATTAATAACACTGAGGGTCTACAGATTAATGGACCATACTGTAGAGTTGAGATTACCCCTGCAAAGCTTACACAGACTGCAGAGGTCAAGAAGTTACTATTTAAGCACGGTTGGAAGCCTACAGAGTGGAATACCAAGAGAGCCGAAGATGGTAGTTTAGTAAGGACTTCTGCTAAGTTAACAGAGGATTCTTACAATTCTATTAAGGGTGATCTTGGACAAGATATAGCTTTACACGCTGTTTACCAGCATAGAAGAAACACATTACAAAATCAGAAAAAGAAAGACAGAGGTTGGCTTGGTGTTTGTAGAGATGATGGTAGATTAGAGTGTGTACCTTTTACACTAGGTACTGCTACTGGAAGAATGTCACATAGAAACCTAGTGAATGTTCCCGGAGCAAAAGCTGTCTTTGGAAAGGAAATGAGAAGTATCTTCATATCCCCAAAAGATAAAATACTAGTCGGATGCGACTTAGCATCTGCCCAATTGAGGTTATTGGCTTCAGCAATGGGTGACCCTAGATATGTAGAGACAGTTACTACAGGAAAAGAAGAAGATGGTACAGATGTACACACTGTCAATCAAAAAGCCGCAGGATTGAAAGATAGAAGTCAAGCTAAGACTTTTATTTATGGATTCTTATTTGGCGCAAGTGCTACAAAACTTGGAACCATTGTTGGTGGTAAATCTAAAGAGGGGACTGTACTAAAGACTAAGTTTTTAAGGACATTTCCACTTCTTAAGAAATTGCAAGATAAATTGATAACCGAGTTCCATAGATCTGGTAATAAATTTATAACTGCTCAAGATGGTAGAAAGATTCAAGTTGACTCTGAACATAAACTTCTTAATTACTTGTTACAAGGTAATGAGGCGATTTTAGCTAAAGAGTGGGCTATTGTATCGGACAGTCTTATTAAGAAGAATAATATAAATTGTAAGTTATTAGCAATTATGCATGACGAACAAAACTTTGAATGTGATAAAAGAGATGCGGATAAACTATCTAAGATATTGGAAGAGTCTGCCAAGATTGCAGGTGAGAGGTTGGGTTTTGATTGCCCAATGTCTGGTAATTCAAAGATAGGAGAGACTTGGTATGACATCCATTAATTATCAATTATTAAATACTGAGAATAGACTTCTCAAATCTTGTATAAGGGAAAGTCTAGAAGAAGAGTCAATTAAGGGGAAAGATGTTATGCAGTTAGCTGAGGCATTAACAAAATTTCACAGCTTGATTGAGGAGGACACTGAGTACTACGAGGGTTTTAGAATGTACTCAGATGTCCATAAAAGGTATTTTAACAAACTGAAGGGATTAGGACTCCTTCCAAAAACAAATGACAAAGATTAAGAACCCTGTAATAAATAAGCTTAAGTATGCACTTAGACATAACAGAATATGGCATACTAAAATAATATTAAACAAAAAGAAAGAAC
>Ga0208013_1001407_pt1 | contig 11215 bp, 14 predicted proteins | sample 16_taG_FD_184091 | JGI IMG/M metagenome (GOLD analysis project Ga0208013, IMG submission 184091) | Marine viral communities from the Subarctic Pacific Ocean - 16_ETSP_OMZ_AT15313 metaG (SPAdes) (version 2) | ecosystem: Environmental > Aquatic > Marine > Oceanic | place: Pacific Ocean | collected...
CGTGGTGCTAATGTTGATATGAAAATTGGTATGGCATATCATATTATGCTTAGTAGTGTTAAACTATGTTACAACAAATTCAACGCAGACCATGCCGTGTTCTGTTTAGAAGGTCGCAGTTGGCGAAAAGACTTCTATGAACCGTATAAGAAGAATAGAAAAGTTGCTCAAATGGCCAAGACTGTTAGAGAGCAAGAAGAAGATGAAATCATGTTTCAATCGTATGATGATATGATTACATTCTTAGATGAGAAAACAAATGTAACATTGTTACAAAATTCAGAAGCCGAAGCAGATGATATGATTGCAGTATTCATCGAGGCACATCCAAATGACCATCATATTATTGTATCAAGTGATAGTGATTACTTTCAATTAATTTCAGACAATGTAACAATGTATGACGGTGTCCAAAATCGTATCATTACTAAAGATGGTTTCTTTAAAGATGATAAGAATATGACTCCTATAAAAGAAAAGAAAACTGGTGAAGTGAAAGAAGCACCAGACCCGAAATGGTTATTGTTTGAGAAATGTATTCGCGGTGACACAAGTGATAATATCTTTTCAGCATATCCTGGTTGTCGTAAGAAAGGAACTAAGAACAAAGTTGGTATGCTAGAGGCATACGCAGATAAAGACTCTGGTGGTTTTAGTTGGAATAACTTTATGCTACAACGCTGGACTGACCATAATGGCGAAGAACATACTGTCCGTGACGATTTTGAACGCAATGTCCAACTTATTGATTTAACAGCACAACCATTAGAATTAAAGATTAAATTTGTAGAAACGATTGCTGAGAATAGTGTGCCGAAAACAAACACTGGTGTTGGTATGAACTTCCTAAAGTTTTGTGGCATACATGATTTACAAAATCTTGCCAAGTCACCTGACGAACTTGCGTCAATTCTTAATCAACCGTATCCTGCTGAATGAGAAAAAGAAAGCCAACTTCGTTAGTTGAATCATTGTTGGTATTCGCGGTTATAACATTCATTTATGGAGTGTTTATACTATTTTGGAATTAAATAAATGAAAAGTTATATATTTGATGTAGACGGCACACTTACTCCAAGCAGAGCAAAAATTAACAATAATTTCTTAGAATGGTTCTTAGAGTTTGTTAAGACACATAGAGTTTATCTAGTCACTGGAAGTGATAGAGAAAAGACAGAAGAACAGATTGGTGCAGAACTGTTTGAAAAAGTAAAGTGTGTATATAATTGTTCAGGTAATACGAAATATCAAAAAGGTATTTGTGTTTATAATGTAAGAGATTTTCAATTAGAAGATAAACCACGAAAGTTTTTAGAAAGAAAATTGCGTAATAGTAAGTTTGACGCAAAGACTGGATTACACTTTGATACAAGACCAGGACTTTTGAACTTTAGTGTTGTTGGTAGAAACGCATCAAAGCAACAGAGAAAATGGTATGTTCAATATGATACATTGAAAAAAGAAAGAGAATTAATCTCTGATGAATTCAATAAAAAGTTTTCTAAGAAATTTGGTATTGTATCACAAGTGGCAGGCGAAACTGGATTAGATATTATAAAGATAGGAACAGATAAGGCACAGATATTAAAAGATTTTACATTTCAAGATGAACTGATATTCTTTGGAGATAACATTCAGCCTAATGGCAACGATTGGGGCATTGCTCAAGCAATTGAATATTCGCCATATAGTTATTCTGAATGTCATCAGGTTAAGAACTGGAGAGAAACCTGGAAAATACTTAAAAAGATTTAAAATGATTTATACAAAAGAAATAGTTAAAGATAAATTTTGGATTCTGGAGAATACAGGAGTTAAAATAGGAACGATAAGATTTTGTTCGTCTGATGATTTTGAATTGAATATGAAAAATATAGATGTTGGGTCTCTTACTAACGAACACATATCTCTGACTGAACTTACTTCTCGTTTTGGTGAAAAGATATTAGAATCAAAAGAAAGTTCGGTAGTTAAATCAAATCCTTTATCTGAAAGAAAAGCCTTGAAGACTTCATTAGGAATTGTAGACGAATATCCTTCTAAACATATACCATATAACATAGAAACAATAGAGTTAAAAGGGAAACAAATTCCAACTTATACTAAAAGTAAAACAAGTAAAGTAAGATATGTCGCTGGGTATTACGGAGTAAGTTATCCAGCAAAATGGGGATGGTTTTACGGTGGAAAACTAAATACACTAAATACTTACGGTTTTATAGGACCGTTTAAAACTAAATCTGAAATGCAAAACGAAACAAAATTAGCGATTAAACGTGATGTATAAAAGTTTAAAAAATCTATTAGCAACGATTAAACGTGCAAATTTAAAAGGTGATAACAGTGTTCGTCTATCAATCACAGAGGCAAATGATATCCAAAATGATATTGCTTTATTGTTGTTAGAATTAAAAAAGATAGATACGACTGAAAGCAAAGTATTCGATGGTGGAACATTTGAGAAATGATTGGTATATTTGGTGATAGTTATGCACATGAGTATAAGACCGCTGGTTGGCCCACTGTGTTATCTGAACTATATAATGAGGAATTTGAAAACTTTGCAATTTGTGGCTCATCAATTTCCTACAGTTACGAATTACTTTGTAAGAAAGATTTAAGTAAATATTCAAAAGTTATATTTACTTTTACTGAACCACGTAGACTTCACTTCATAGATAAGAAAACTAATAAAGAACTATTATGGAATGGTCGTGATGTAAAGGGTTCAATCCTTATCAATTCTATTAAAAATCATTCTCCCTACAACACACCAGTTTCACCCATATCATCCAAAGAAAAAAAAGTTCTAAAATACCAAGAATATATAACTGCAATGTATCCTGATTCTTGGGATTCTATGGCTAAAGCAATGAAAAATGATATTCTTCGTTCACACAAAAATATATTATTATTGGATATCTATGAACTAGTAAATATAACTAACTTAGATGACCAGTGTGAAAATTGGTGGGAGTACTATGAAGAATCAGAGGTTGAGAGAGTATGTCATATGTCTATACAACAAAACATAGAACTAGCAGGATATATAAAAGATTACTTTGATAATGGATTTGATATTCATGGCATTTTGAATCCTATAAATACAAAAGAATACTTTACTACATCTAAATCAATAGAAGAAGCAGGATATAAAAAGAAATAGTGAAAATGGTTGATACAAAAACATGGATGTTTGGTACTACATCAGACTTAAGTAAAGAAATTATCAAAAATTTAGATAATCCTATTTGCTTTGGCAGACATAATGTAGATTATAGTGACCCAGATAAATTTATAAAAGAACATGTAGTTGATAATACTCCTGTGAATATTTGTGTTAACGTTTTTATTGATACAAAGTGTCGTGTAATTAGAACATTAGAAGAATTTAAAGAAGCACATGATAGATTTGCTCCTACTATATTTTTCTTTTATAAATTACTTACAATGACTACATCACTTAAAAAACCAGTAAAAGTTTGTTATATAACAAGTACATTTCCTAATTCTTACATAGCCAGACCAAATGAAGAAATTATAAAACCTGGTGAAAAAATAGATGAAGGTGTTTTCATGTATGGAAGTGCTAGAGCAATGCAACAGTTTGCATATATTTCCAGACATAATGAATTTTGTAGAAGTATAGGAGTAAGTCCATCAAGGATAACCAAAGAAAATATATCTGAATATGGAAAGACAATAGCAGAGTTATTATATAAAGATAATGATGATGTGCAATGGGAATCAGTATATGATTTGTATAGTAAATGTTGGTTTAGAAATCAACATTTGCTGGGAAAATGAGATGAAAAGAATTAGAGCATTTGGTTGTAGTTTAACCCAACAACATCATTGGAAATATCTTGACACAGAGGAAATAGACCTTAAGAGTTATGCTATTGGTTCGCAAGGAAATGATGTTCAATTTGCTCAATATATGAATGCCGTGCATGACGGAGATATTCTCAAAGATGATATTATTATTTGGCAATTAACTGATGAATATAGAAGAATGGTTAATATGCCGCCCAATATAGACAAGTTACGAAGAGATGCAGAGGGAGCCACCACTCTCGCTGAAAAAGAATATTGGCTTCGTTGTAGCATTGATATGAAAAATATATTTTATCCAGATAAAAGAATTCAAGGCGTAGAACGCAGACAATACTCCCCCATTCGTGACAAGCCTCACAAGAATGAGGAGAAAGAGAGACTTCTTGCAGAATATCAATGGAGGAAAATAAATCAAACAGGTCTTCCTATCTATGAAATGCTATTACAATTAAATGGAGTAAAAAGAAACAATGATAAGTTACTTGTGATGTTTGGATGGAACGATATGTTTGATGAGCATTACAAATTCATCTCACAAACAGATATGGCTATAGAAGAGGTTCCCGAGAATGTGATTAAATATTTAAAAAAACAAGGTATCGATTATATAGAAGAATCGATATATAATTGGGTGTTGGGTCAAGGATATAAACTTGACAGTACTAATCATCCACTTCAAGACGGCTATCAAGCCTACACTAATAATGTGTTGTCACCAAAATTAAAACAACTAAAATGGCTAGACTAAAATCATAATATATAAAAGATAGTAATCATATTATCATTATATACGATGTTTTTGTTGGATTTAGATAAATAAGAGTAGAATCTATTAATAAGGATACTTTTATGGCTAGACCAAAACCTACAATAATATTAGAACATACCGACAATCAGACCTATCGTAGTGAGCAAGTACTCAAAGCAACCGCAGTATATTCCGTGTTCTATAAAGGAGAAGCGATTAATCTTCGGAGCCTTAATTCGTTGGTCAATTTTCCTGGTCCAAAATACAAGAAAGTATCGTTTTCTAACCCAGGACACGCAATCAATCTAGCACAAAGATTGAATAAGTTGTTTAGATGTAACGATTTTGAAGTGTATGTACTAACAAAAGGTGACAAGTTAGAGATATAACGTGAACAAGATTGAGTTAATTGATTATATTAACGAAAATACCACCAGAAAAATCTCAGGTAGAAAAAAACTTACTCCAAACGATATTTTTATTAGTGACAACGATTCATCTAGGGGATTTAGGGTATCTGCCTTTGGTCGAAATATCATTTCCAAACATTTCAAAAAATATACCATAGAAATTAAGTCTGAAACTGCAATTGGAACAGGAAAACAGATACTTATACTAGATAAGTACTTAAATTCCCCTTATTATCTAAAAAAATCTCAATTAGTTCTATTTGAAGAGGTTATTGCCGCGGAATTACTGATGATTGACGGTGATATAGACCTTTGGGTAGAAAATAAGACATTTTTTAACTCAAAAACTTGACAGAATCTCGATTTGTGATATAATAGTAGTATATTCAATAAAGAGAGGTTAATATGACTAATAAAGTATCAACAAACGACTTAGATGTGAGGGTAGTTCGTCCTAGTGATGTTAGGGCTGAACTTAATTATGCATTTAATCGTAAACGTCCTGTATTTATTTGGGGTCCTCCAGGGGTTGGTAAATCAGAAATTGTAGATAGTATTACACAAGAAAGGTCAGGTTTTATGATTGACCTTCGTCTTGCTCTGATGGAACCAACTGATTTGCGAGGTATTCCTTATTTCAACGAAAAAAATGGTACCATGGAATGGGCCACTCCGTCAGACTTACCTAGTCAGGAGTTAGCAGACCAATATGAATCTGTTATTTTATTCTTGGATGAAATGAACCAAGCACCGCAATCAGTTCAAGCGGCGGCTTATCAGTTAATTCTAAATCGTAGGTTGGGTTCTTATGTTTTACCAGACAATGTTTTAATCGTTGCGGCTGGTAATCGTGAGAGTGACCGAGGTGTTGCTTATAGAATGCCTTCACCTCTTGCTAACCGTTTTGTTCACCTTGAAATGGGTGTTGACTTTGAAGATTGGCAGACTTGGGCATTAGAGAACAAAATTAGTGCTGATGTTGTAGGTTTCTTAACTTCAAACAAGATGGACTTATTTAACTTTGACCCACGAACTGCCTCAAGGGCATTTGCTACTCCTCGTTCTTGGACTTTCGTTTCAGAAATGTTACCGAAAGATGGCGAAGATATTAGCAATAGTCGTTTACACGACCTAATTGCTGGAACAGTTGGTGATGGTGTTGCTACTAAGTTTATGGCTCACAGAGCCTTATCTAGTAAGTTGCCTGTTCCTTCTGATATTCTTAGTGGTAAAGTTACTACACTTACAACTGAGGCGAAAGAAATTTCAGCAATGTTTTCATTGACAACTTCACTATGTTATGAGTTGAAAGATTTTGTTGACCGAAATGGCAAAAAGAAGATGGACGAGTTATACAAGATGGCTGATAACTTTTTCAACTTTATGATGGAAAACTTTGATACTGAAATGACAGTATTGGGTGGAAGAACTGCTCTTAAAGTTTACAAGTTACCTCTAGAACCTAGAAAAGTTCCTTGTATTGAGAAGTTCTTCAAAAAGCATGGGAAACTGATTATTGAGGCCCATAATGCGTAAATCTCAATAAATTAACCACTCTTAAAGAGGGATGTCTATTGACTTCCCTCTTTTTTTATGGTACAATAATATATATGATATTTGATTCCATTAAAGCACAGGCCCAAGAAAACGGGTCAAAGACTGCTATTGTCTGTAAAGATAAACAATATACTTATTCTGAACTTGTTAGAAGTGTAGAAAATCTGGCTGCCGTGTTATCCACTGCGATAAAACCTGGTGAAAAAATATTGTTTGCTAGTGAAAAGGAATATCATTATGTGCGAATGATACTTGCTTGTGATATCCTAGGAGTAACATTTATTCCAACTTATCCTAATCTATCAGAAGATTACTTGTTTAATATTATCGATGCCTGTAAACCAGACCATGTTATAATGAGTGAGCAAGATGCTTTAGAACTAGAACCACACGGAAATGCGTTGATATACGCAATGAAACCTAATCACATTTATACAGTATTGTTTACTAGTGATTTCACAGATGAATTAAAAGCCGTGGCACATACAGGTGCGGGATGTTTACTTGCTTGTCTGAATAGCATTGTTATTGGTGGCTTAACAAAAGATGATGTAGTGTTGTCGCAATTGCCACCATCAACTGTTGCTGGCTTATATTTGTATTCATTGCCTGGATTAATTAAAGGGTGTACTGTTATAATGGAACAGTTTAATGCTGAACGATTTTCAATGCTATGTGAAGAATATAAACCAACCATAGGCACGGTAGTATCTAATGATATGATACCGACAATATATAATTTAAAAGATATGTCACATTGGCGAGAATTAAGTATAGATAGCACTGTTATATCTGAAATTCTGGTAGATACTCTATTTGCTAAAGGTGTTCCTGCTATTAGAAATTTGTACGGACACACAGAAACGCATACACCATCATTTACATTCTTAATTAAATCCGATACAAAACATAAGTTACAACTTGAATGTAATGAACAATACGAATATAAATTAGATAGATATCACAAGTTATGGATAAAGAGTCCGTTATTAATGTCTAAATACATCAATACACCTACAAAATTTGACAAAGAAGGATACTGGTGTACTGGTGATATATTTGAACGCAAATATAATAAGTTATTTTATAAAGGAAAACAAAATGAAAACGAATTGGGAACTAGGTAAAGAATTATCTGATTATCATTTTAATAAGTCAATAAAAGACACGGAGGCTTTTCAGTTATGTGGCCGATTTGTGGGTGACTGGGAAGATGAATTAGAAAAAGCATACGAAACAATGGAAACAGTTACCTGGGGTAACAGATGGGATAAAAAAGGACTTTCTAGAAAGACAGACCCACGTGGTGTTCTAAAAGAAAATGAATTAAAAGATATTATTGATGCTGGTGGTGACCCAGAACAACCAATGTATCATGGCACACGTGATATTGGACCTCAAATGCAACGAATGATTGATATTCTTGGCATGGAAAATCCAAGACATAAGTTACACATTCAACTCACAGGCGAAAGTGTCGCAATGCATTTGGACAAACATTATGAGGCAGAAGAAAAACATGATGGCAAAGAAGTGCGTAGATTTTTAATAGCATTAGCAGATTGGGAACCAGGACAGTTTGTTGTTTTTGGTAATCAAATATGTGAAAGATGGGTAGCAGGTAGCATTCTTACTTTTGAATGGAAAGATATGCCACATGGTACTGCGAATGCGAGTTTACATAAACGACCATTTTTATCTGTTGTTGGTTCTGTTACAGATAAAACAAGAGATTTTGTTGAAAATCCGAAGTTAAAACATTATCTTCCTGGGTCTCAATTTTTAATTTAAATGTAAGGAAAAACTTGACAGATTCGTATTTTATGCTATAATTATATTATAATCAATAAAAAGTATAGAAAATGATGGATACATCGAAAAATCACAGTTATATCGAGTTTAACGATACAAAAGTATTAAAATACTTTGACAAGTATGATTTTACTAAATCGGCTGAAACAATCATAGATATAAAACAAAATAATAGTCCTTATTCTTTTACTAAAGAAGAATTATTAATTGCGTCTATCGTTGCGACTAAATTCAATAAAACTTATGTAAAATCTGCCGGTGAGTATGATATTATTAACGGCGATTTTATGAAGACCGCTTTTAGTAACAAAGATATACTTATTGGTGTTTTAACTAAATATCCCGAATTAATTACCGAAGAAGACCTGAAAGAAGCAGGAATTATAATGAAATATCTTGAAGATGAATTTTCTTTTAAGATACTTGCCGACACTTTAACTGATTTTGAAACATCTATAACTAAATTTTTGTCACCTGAGACTGAAATGAACAATAGTGTATTTGGAATTGCCGCTTTTATTCCTACTTATTATAATAATAGTGTAAAAAACGAAGTTCTTAGAGATAGAAGTACCAATGATGGACATTTAGGCAGAATAGGTGAAAAGGTTAATACTGAAATTGAAATACTTACATCAAAATATCTAGCAGATACTCAATATGGTGGTTCTGGTTATATGATTAATGCTATTACAACTGATAATCATAGAGTAACTTTTTTCACCTCAAACGAAGATATAGCAAACAGTAAAAAGAATATTAAGGTTTCTTGTAAAATTAAAGCATTGGGCACGGCATGGAATGACGAAAATATCAACGAAACCAAGATAAATTACGTCAGAATCTCGTAAAAACTTGACAGATCCTCGATTTATGTTATAATAGTAGTATATTTAAAGAAAAGAGAGGTTAAAATGAGTACAGATTATATTTTAAACAATACAGAAGGTCTAGTCAGTGAATGTTGTGGTGAGATTATGTGGGAAGACGGAGACCGTTGTCCTGCTTGTTTTGATAACTGTATGGGAATTACTCCTGCTGAGGCATTCAGTACTCCTAAAGAAATTATGCTAGAAAAGTTAAAAACATTCGCAAGTCCTAGTTATGAGACAAGTTTGGCAAAAGGTCTTCCTATGGAAATGCTTGATAAGATTAAATCAACTTTTCCAGGTGAATTTTTATACAGATATAGAGGTCCTTCAACTCGAACATTCACAAGGTCTCCATATAATACGATTATGGAACACGCAACCTCATTCGCAATTTATTACAAGTAGATAATTATGGCTGAAACCAAGACAGTAACTAATGAACAAGAATTAGATAATGCTTTAGATGAAGTATTAAAGGCTAACGGTGTTGAAATAGATGACACTCTACCGCCGCCAGTAGTTTTTGATTATACTGATAAAGAAGTTAAAGAGATGATTGTAAGTAGTCGTGTTAGACTTCTTATCCGTCATCCGTTTTTCGGCACACTTGCTACTCGATTGAAACTAGTCGAGGCAGAATGGGTTCCAACTGCTGGAACTGACGGCAGACATTTATATTATAATTCAGATTTTTTTAGAACACTTACTCCAGAACAAATTGATTTTGTAGTAGGGCACGAGGTTATGCATTGTGTTTACGAACATTGTGGTGAGTTTGGTCGTTTGATGGACCAAAAAGAAGACGACCGAGATATGAAACTTTGGAATATTGCGGCTGACTTTAAAGTTAATCAAGCCCTAGTTGAGGCAAGGGTCGGTGAAATGCCAAAACAAGCACTACATGACCGAAAATATTATAGAAGTTATACCGAAGAGATTTACGAACACCTTAAAGAAACAGGCGAAGCCGATGATAGAGAAACTTTAGATGTTCATATGTTTGGTCCTGATGGTAAAGATAATGAAGAAGGTGATCCTAGTGGTCGAAAAGCACCTATTAAAATTTCACCAGAAGAAGCAAAAGAGATTAAAGACCAGATGAAACAGGCAGTAATACAGTCTGCTCAATCAACGGATGCAGGAACTCTTCCTGGTGACATCAAACGAATTATTAATGGAATGACTAATCCTAAAATGGATTGGAGAGAACTTCTTAACATTTCAATTCAGAGTTTAGTAAAAAGTGATTTCACATTTATGAGGCAATCTCGTAAATCAAGGTCAATGGGAGTTTATCTTCCTGGTCAAAAGAATGATGAAATGATTGATGTTGCGATTGGACTTGACGTATCAGGTTCTATTTCATCTTCAATGATTGAAGAATTTCTTGGTGAAGTTTACGGCATTATGCAACAGTTCCAAGACTTTAAAATTAGAATTTGGACATTTGATACAGATGTAAATCAAAGAGGTTATAAAGAGTTTGACCCATACAATGCTGACGAACTCAAAGAATACGAGATTGTTGGCGGTGGTGGTACTGATTTTGAATGTAACTATAACTTTATGAAGGACAACGATATTACTCCTAATAAGTTTATTATGTTCACAGATGGTATGCCTTGGGATTCTTGGGGTGACCCAGACTATTGTGATAGTTTGTTTATCATTCACGGTACTGACCAAATTGTTCCTCCATTTGGTGAACACGCATATTATAGTCAATCATAAGGAGATATATGAAAAAACTAATTAGTATTTTTCTATTAACAATTTTAACTTCACCAGTATTCGCAACCTCAGAATATGGTCCAGAGTTTGACCTTTATTCATCTGGTTATACCGAAGATGGTTGGTGGTTTGCTCCGTCTGGTATGACATATAAAAATATTGATGAACCTATAGACTACTCAATTTGTGTAGGATATAAAGTAAACGAATGGACTTTATGTAAAGAAATTCTCAAGTCACGAGGATAT
>Ga0208013_1001408_pt1 | contig 11209 bp, 8 predicted proteins | sample 16_taG_FD_184091 | JGI IMG/M metagenome (GOLD analysis project Ga0208013, IMG submission 184091) | Marine viral communities from the Subarctic Pacific Ocean - 16_ETSP_OMZ_AT15313 metaG (SPAdes) (version 2) | ecosystem: Environmental > Aquatic > Marine > Oceanic | place: Pacific Ocean | collected...
TGCTGGATCTCTCTCAACAATCGCATCCTTCTCCACAACATGCTTCATCTTCACATGTACTGTTATTAACACACTGACATTCTAGTTCAGTACATTCTTCTTCGCAACAACAGTTACATTCACATATAATTTTAAAGTTATCTATAGTCATTGATTTCTCCTTCTAATGTTATTATACACTAGTTCTGAGTAGATTGAAAGGTTTTTACTTTCTTTTATATATAGTTCCACCTAGTAATATTTTGATGGTTCCTAATATAAATCTAAGTAATTTAATAAAGATCTTGCTTATCATCTAACTTGCTAACAGACTATTTAGTTCACCCATTGATGATACAGGTGTTTTTAATTTAGTGGTAGCTCCTCCGTTAGTTTTATATCCAATAATACTTTCCTTACCTCCAGCCCTTACTCTAGCCTCTGCTTCAGGACTAGTATCATAGACAGGCATAGTAGAACTAGCTGACCTATACTTAGGATCTTTTATAGTACTTCTAATTGCTGGACTAGTAGCTTTCCACTCCTCACCAGAATCATAGCCATAGTTAGTTCTTGTACTAGATCCTACGTCTGCTGCTTGTGATGCACTTAATACTTCACCTACAGTTGTGTTACCTTCGGATAAGTTCTTATAGTTTTCAAAAGCTGCATCTTGAATGTCTTGAGGTTGCTTATCCATTTCTTTAGCTACCTCATTATTAAAAGTTCCTAAAGTATCTTTCTTTGTTTGTGGATCAAGAGTTTTCCATTCTTTATCAGCTGCTTCAAACTCTTCACCCTTTAAACCTTCAAACGGACTCCAGTCTGGATCTGATGCTGTATCATATACATATGCTGCAGTTCCCACAGTTCCTGCTGTTCTAAGTGGTGATATTTTTGTTACCGCTCCTTTACCAGACTGTACGGTTTTAGTAAATAACTTTGGAAGGAGTTTTAGAAATCCTTTAGCTACTAATGGTAAAGCCAGTGCAACTGCTCCTAGCCACTTCTGTAGGAAGATATCCTCTCCTCCTTGTAGGTAGCCCCTACCTTGAGGGGCTTTAGCTAAAAAATCTTTAAAGGTTTCTTTGGATTTAGATAGCTCCATTTCCTGTTTAGCATCATAAGCCAAGTGTGTAAAGGATGCTTCTAAGTTATGTAATGAATCAGATATCTTATTCTGTATCCATCCCGGTAGTTCATCATGATCACCTAAAGCATTATGCATCATGTCAGCTAAGTCAGATACTCTATCTAGTTGTACCTTAGCCATAGCACCTTCTTCTTCAGCTTTTGCAAGCCATGCATTATATTTCTGCATGCTCTTTAAGTTAGGCTTTAAGTTAGGAGGTTCAGGCGATGTCTGAAGATCTCGTTGTTTTATATCACCGTATCTATCTTTAGATTGTTTAGGTGGTGGAGTAGTAGCTCTTTGTCCTACTGATTTATCTCTAGCTTGTTGTTGACCTTGACCAGAAGGTTGTTCAGGAGGGGCTGGTTCTTGTTGTTGACCTGCTCCTAATCCCGGTTGTAGTGATGTTCTTCTCTTTGAAGTACCCGGTGCAAATCCACCATAGTCAAAGCCATCTTGTTTCTGTATCCATGCTTTGTAATCATTCATTTTACTTAATGTAATATCACCGGGTTTAGCTTTCTGTCTAGCTATAAGGTCAAGTTCTGCTTGACTTCTACCAAAGTTTGTAGCTTCTCCTATTTTTCCGGGGTCTGTTTGTAAATCAGCTTGTGTATTCCTACTACCTGCAGAAGGTGTAGGCGTTGGAGTAGGCGTTGGAGTAGGCGTAGGTGTTGGGGTAGGCGTAGGTGTAGATTCATCTTTCACTTGACCCGGACCCGGTTTGTATGTTCCCCCTACTAATCCCCCCGGTTGGAATCCTTGTGGAACTCCTGAAGCGTCTGGAGCATCAGGGTCTACATCAATTTTTTTAGATGGTATTAAACCAGCCACACCTTCTCTAGCACTTGTCGCCATGTCTTTTATGTTTGGTTTAGAGACCTCTTTATTAGGGGTTGGACTAGAATCATAATTTATATTCGGAGATGCTTGAGCTTTTCTAGCTTCCTCTGACACACTATATTCTGATCCATCTGGAATAGATGAAATAAATGTTGAGGCAGCGTTGCCTAAGATGTCAGCGTATGTATCTTTATCAACTGCTCTATCACCAGTACCTGACCAGAAATCTTTAACACTTCTCCATACATTGTCAAGTATACCTCCTGTTATACCCTTAAGACCTTCCTCTTCGAAAGTTGTCTGGCTAGGAGGACCGAAGTCAGTTGCGAAATCCTTAATTTGATTTATACTTGGAATATATCCTACTCTATATTTTGCTTGAAAATATTCATCCATATCAAGAGGAGTAGCCCATTTTTGTGAGTATTTTCGATCTAATAGATCATCTACTCTACTATTTTCAGCCCCACTTCTGAACTCTCTATCATTACTTCCTAGAAGTTTATCAAGTTCTGTCTGCATGTCGTTAGTAAAGTCTCTAATGCTACCAGATTCACCCGTATCTTTTTTAGGGGGTATACCATCAGGATGTCTAAATAATGCTAATACATCTTCCTTAGTATCCTTTTCAATTTTAAATTCATTCATAGCTTCTTTAACTATCTGTCTAGTTTGAGCTTCATTGAATCTAGTATCGAAGTCTGCGTTTAATATATCTTCAGTACCAGTAGCAGGTTTAAATCCCCCTGCTTTTGTACCTGCTCCCGGATCTCCAGTCATGCCTACATCTGTAGAACCTATACCAGCACCTGTAGGATCAGCACCAAATAATGCATCAAATTTATCTCTTGTTCCAGCAACATCAGTAGTCATAGAAGGGTCAGCAGCTCTTGCAGCCTGATCAGCCTGTATCTGAAGTACTGATTGTGTACCTACACCACCTACTCCTGCAGGAAGTGTGAAGCCCGCAGCTGCTGCATCTACACTATCATCAGGTTTACCTTGACTCGCAAAGAATTCACCGGGTGTCAGCTTCTTAGGATTGGGTTGTTTCTGTATAAAATCTAGGAAAGCTTCTTTAGCTATAGGCTTTTCAGGTGTGTATTTAAATTTTTTGAAGTGGTCTGAATCTTCCTTATTAGGATCTCCTAAGTCTTGTCCTGCTTGATTAACAACTCTAGACGGGGCAGGATTAGATGGATCATCATAACTAACTGGAGCATGGCGTACAAATTCTGGCTCTACTTCTTCAGGAAAGCCAAGTTCTTCTAGATGCCTTTTATGCTCTAGTTGCCTAGCATGTTCATTATTTAAAACAGCGGCTTGCTTATCCCCTAATCCGGGTACTAAATGTTCACCATTAGTTGCCATTATTGTCCTCTATATACTTCAGGTCTTGTATTTAATTTAGGTACACTAACTTCTTGAGGACCTACTCCTTTATCAGGATTAACTATAAATTGTTCTTCTGAACCATAAGCATCTGTGCCTGTGTCACCCATTCGTTTGAATGCTGATCCTTCTCTTAGTCCTGTAGTCTTATCCATTTGAGCTGTAGTTGTATCTCCATACGCCTGTCTCTGACTACTAAAAGTTGATGGATCATCAGCCCCTTGTTTCTCTAAAGCAGCTTTAGCCATGTTTGCTATATCACCTCTGTACTCAGCTCTTTGACTCCAAGACTTACCAGCCTCACCGCCTTCAGTTTCTTTTCTCTGAGGACCCATTCTGCTACCTATATCTTTACTTGTTTTTCTTGCTTTATCTATCTTAATTTCTTCAATAGCTTCTTTGATTATATAACTTAATGTATTATCCATAGCGGGTCTCTCCGATTTCATAACTGCTTTAGTTTGAATATTCTTAGGGTTTATTTTAGTAGCTCTGGTTTTTTTAGAAGCTCCTAGTTCTTTAGGTTTATTTAATCCTTTACCTGTTTTCTCTAAGGTTTTCATAGTACCAGCTCCACTTACTACAGTAGAACTTACGTTAACACCATTAACATTAGCTGTTGGTTTAGCTGTAATACTCTTAGGGTTCTGTGCTTTAGTAATGGATTTCTCTGTTGTTAAAGTATCTAAAAATTTATCTTTATCGAAAGTTTCATTCTGTGGATATAATTCTAAGAACTCTGCTAGACTATTAACACCATAGTTCACTGATGATAGTGGAACTTGTTTCCCATCTCTTTCAATAGTGTTCCCCTCACCTATCTGTAATACTGCACCAAAATATCCTGATGAACCAAACTGAGGTAATTTTTTACTAGAATCTGTAGGGTTATTAGGTCTAGTAATTTCAGAATTTATTTGTCCTACAGGTTTATCTATTTCATCTATTATTGTAGGATCTATACCTGTAACATCTGCAGCTACTTTACCTGATACTTCTTCTACTGATGGTTCTTCTTCTACAACTTCTTCAGAGTCACCACCTGTTGTTAGATCTTCTACTACAGTATCTGAAGGTTCTCCTATAGGTTTATATCCCACTAATCCAGAATCTCCAGTAGGACCTGATGGACCTTTTCCTTTATCCCCAGCACTAGTACCAGTGCCCTTAGTACCAGTCTCTCTTGTCCCATAACCTGTATCAAAATCACCTGTCTTAGATTTTGCACCTGCACCACCCGTTGGTTTAGCAGCAGCTGCTGCAGCTGTTGCACTAACAGATGAAGGGTCAAACCCTTTAGGAGTTCTCTCTGTACCAGTTCCTGTTTGTGCTGAGATATCTGATATACTTGCAGAGCTAGAATCTCTTCTAGTTGTTTTATCTTGAGGTCTATAGTCTATAGTTTCTGGAGTTGGGTCTGTCATTCTAGAGTATGGGCTGCCCGCAAAGTATTCGGCTTCCTCACCAGTAGGTGCGGCTGTACCACCACCAAAAGTTTGATAAGGAGTTATGCCTGCTGATTGAGCTTCTTGATATACATTTTCTCTTGATGTTACAGCTTCTGGAGCACTTGCTAGTGCTTCTTTAACATCTGCTCTACCTTTCGGATCTTCTCTTTCTGGTCTTCTAGCTCCAGTTGGATCTATACCAGCCATTTGAGCTTCCTCATATACAGATGAGGCAGGTCCGGGAGTAGCTAGAACGTCTTTTGTTTTTCTAGACTTAGTACCTGATACACCACCCATAGGATCATATGCAGTATCAGGAGCTTTGCGTAATTCATTTATAGCTTCTTTTACTATAGCAGTATAGTTAGGTTTTTTATTTGATGTTTCTAAAATTTCAGCCATTTCTCTGTTTACTCCTTTTGCATTAATATCAGGTATAGTAGTACTAGTAGGTTTCTCCTCACCATATACTGATGGGGGAGCATCCTCAACTTTACCTAGGATCTTCTTTGCTAGACCTTCGGAGAGTACTTCAATTCTTATGTCTGGGTATGTATCTTTCTTCATATTATATTATACTATCTCCTTCAATTTATCTAAAAATAATTGTTTAGTTATTGAGTTTTCAGTAAACTGTTCGTCTAAGTATGCTCCTTGTTGTTTAAACCTTTGTGGATAAGGATTTTTAATTCCTTCCTTCATGCTATCTCTCATTTGTTGCCCACCACTTAATGTATCAGCATCTTCAGGAGTCCCTACAGTTTCTTCTGTTGGTTTACCTACATTATATAGGTTACCCGACCCCTTATAAGTGCCATATCTATCTCTACCACCTCTTTCTAAAGGTTGTAGATAATGACCAAAAGATCTTCTTCCACTGCTTTCTACTCCGTAAGCTCTATCATCTTTTCTAAGGAATGCTTTCTTTATGCTTTCCTTGATTTCTTCTGCTATCTTGTCCCTTCTATTATCTCCGGGACTTCCATCAGTAAATTTCTTGTAGCCTTCCTTCTTAGCTTGTGCAGTTGCTATGGCTACTGCTCTAGAAGTATCTTCATCTTTGGATTCTTTAGTTATCCAACTTACAAACATATTTTTGAAAGAGGGCATCTCTGATTTAGATATGGCAATTATCTCTGGTTGTGGTGTGGTGTCCTCTTCTTTAGTTAGACAACTTCCATCTACACATGATCCTTCAGCTTTATCACCTTTAAGTAATTCAAAATGAGCATTCTGATTTACTCCTTTTTCACATATAGTTACTTCAGCAAGTTCCATATCATCTACTTGTAGTACATGACTACCATCAGATTTATTAATCTCTTTACTCTTTGTAGCACTTCCTGCGATAGAATAAGATTTCATACCACCTTTTTCAATTTGATCTCTCACTCGATTAGATATTTTAGTGTCATCACGGAGTTCAGCGATAAAAAATAATCCTTTATCATCAACCCCACTCTTAAATATATTACCTGCTTTACTAATATATGCTGGTAAAGCGTGCCCAACTTGTACGTCAGAGTGCATAACCATTACGTTTCTACCCCTGAAGTTATCCATATATCTCTTAAATGCTTTCTTTAAAGCGTCAGAAGTTATAAGATGTCCTTCTCTATCTACCACTTCTACAGAAGCTGGACCTCCAACTATCATAACAGAATCTTCCCCATCATCATTTTTAAGAGCTTCGCATGATTCTGAGTATTCCACATTATCTGGATAAGCTCTGGATAGAGTAATTTTTTCACCCGGAGATGCTAATCCTGCAATGAATAATCTTTTGTATTCATCTAAGGCATCAACGATATCATCAAGAGTAGTTCTACCAGACTGAGCTTTTTCAAGAGAAATAATAGTCTCGTCCTCAGAAACCCATGAGTTATATTCTGTATTTGTAGTCGCTAATGTGACCACATTAACCTCCTATCCTACGGGAGCCGCAACTCCCCATATTACTCCTTCATAGCCAGTGCTTGAACCACTACCATAAACGGATACATTTTTTCTAAAGTCTAAAGGATGTGTACTAATAAAATGATTATGTTCTGTAGTATCATTACCAGTCAGCTTAATTGCTGCTGTACTTGCTTCTGCAGTACAATCAAAGGATACATATAATACTTGAGAGGCGTGTGTGTTTCTAATACTTATTCCTCTTATCGCACCCATTGGCATAAGATGTTTTGATATAGATAGGTTAGCAGTCCCTTGCCATTGGTAACCATTACCTCCAGCTAAACTTCCATCTACGTAATCTATAAGAGCAGTGTTTTGTCTTTTATCCCACATCAAGCAATCCCAATACATATTAATATTGTGTTGGGTATTTGAACAGAACTTGATCCTGTATGCAGTAGGAGTGGTTGTTAATTTATATGTCACACTTACTCGTTGATAATCTGTAGTTAAATCTACTGCAGTTCCTGTGGCAAGTACAGTTCCATCAGAGTCTGTAATCTGCATTACTGCATCTCCTGATGCGGATGCTCCTCTTACCATTCCTGAAGCTACTATATAAGCGTCTGAAGTTCTACTAGTTCCTCCAGCCAAGTCTTCTGTCTCAACATAAAATCCTTCTTTAGCTGCCGAGTTTGCTGGGTTTGCTGTAAGTTCTGCTGACCCTAAATGTGGATTCGCAGTGGTTCTAGAAATTGCTGAACCGTCTGCTGTAAATTCTGATATAGTTGCATTCTCTATTGATGGGTTTAAAATTCTATTTATGCCGGGACTACCTGTAGTAGCTAGTTCCCAATTAGCAGTAGTTCCTGCTGCTCCTCCTTGATCTAAGTTATAATATGGACCTGCATAAAGATTTAAAGCATCCACTGCAGAAGTTCCTACTGTACCACTAAACGCTACGTATCTATCCCAAGGTTGTACAGCAGTTCTAGTACTTGGATCTGATTGCCAAGTTTCCCACGATGCTGAGTCAGTATAATCATTTGCTATCGCCATTTATATATTCTCCTAAATTTCTATGCGTATGGGTAACCACCCATATTATTGAGTGGTTACTCCATTATTTATTTACTTATTTATTATGATGAGTAACCGTAAAGTGTAAGTAAGAAAATACCAGCATCATAAACACCAGCATCTCCACCACCAGACGCAACTAAATATAAGTATGAATCAGCAGCAGGTAATGCTGTAAGAGCCATCTTCTGTTTAGTCAATGTCCAGTCAGCTCCAGTATTTAGTAAAGCTGTCTCAGTTAAGCCACCAATTGCAGCATTCTCTGTACCAGTAGCTTCTGTAGCAGAATATACATCAATGTCAGGTTCACCTGTTGTAGGTGTCTCAAAACATTCTATATGCCCTGCAACTATTGTTCCATTTAAGGCTGCTGTTATCTGTCCTATATGACAGTTTGCAGCATCATTTACACCGATAATATCAGCTGCTGCTGCAGAAGTTAATCCAGTTAAATCTATAAGAATTTCAGTCTTAACTATATCTCCAGCAACTGTTACATTGCCTTTATAGACACCACCACTAGCAGTAGAAATACCAGTACCGGGAGATATATTCTGCATTCTGAAAGCAGTCTCATCTGTACTACCGAACAATAAAGTTTCAGCATCAGCAAGATAGTTCCAGTCATAACCTAACGCAGACCTAGCAATAATTCTAGTATCCGGCGTTGCGGTTGATTGTTTAAACGTATGTTTCATCGTTTATTTCTCCTTTATTAAAAGCCATACCTATCACGTCATCTTGAACATTTCTAGTAGCTCTCCACATAGCTTGCTTTATAGATTTCTTTAAAGCCGTAGTTGCTGAAGTATCAGATAGTGATCCCTCTATTAAAGTCATCACTTCTCCAACCATCCTCTTTGTCTGGACATCCAAACTTTGCAACATACCATCTGCATATACAACCTGCATTATTCATCCTTACATTACATTACATTCATTTAAAAGCGGGGGTAATTATATTTTTATAACTACCCCCTGCTTTACATATAGTCTATTTATTCTTACTTTACTAAGACTTTAGTGACTATGTACTTAAGTCTTGTATCTTAGCGTGAACGTCAAACCTGTATGCTCTGAACTCTGCCATAGTGTATAGCAAACCTCTAACAACAAGTGCGTCAGCTGCGAAGTAATCTCTGTTCTCAATATACTGAGTAGGTTGAGCCACAGCGATTTCTAAGTAATCAGTATCCAAAACGTAGATGTTAGAACCTAGTTTTGAACCACCTGAAGCAGCCTCTGATTTAGTAGTGTCTGCATCTGGTAGTATTGGAATACCTTGGTAAGTAGCAAGTACTAGACCAGTTCGAGTTCCGGGGAAGGTCTTTTCAGATCCTACACCAACTTGGTACTCTTCCTGTCCCATGTATCTTTGCTGAGAGTTAAGTAGTCTCTCTAGTTTGAAGTACTGGTCGTGACCCATAAGAATTAACTTAGGTTCTCCACCATTAGTCCTGATTGCCTGAATACAGTCATCAAGTAGGTTTAGAGATAGGTCTCTTCCAACTCCACTGTTACCTTTTACAGCAGCAGCAGCGTTCCAGCTTCCTGAAGTTCTTTGTTTTGAACTAGCTGTAGATACAGTTAAGTCATAGGCAGAACCCATGCTTTGTACTCCAGCATTTCCTTGTGATGCACTGTTAATTATTTGAACAATGTCATCAATAGAAGTTAATCCAGCTCTTGCAGTAACCGAAAGGTTATCCGCAACAGTTGAAGTTCCTGCAGCAGGCGTACCTGACATAGTGCCAAGTGTTACGTCTGTTCCAGAAATTGCTGAGATAGCTACGTTATTAGCTGTAGCTGCACCAGCGTCTACTAACTGTATAGTGTCACCGATTCTTAAATCAGTTCCAGCTGTTACGTTAGCATCAGTTGCACCTGAACCAGCAGCGATGTTTGCTACAGTGTTTGGTAGCAATAGCTCTTGGTTCAATTCCTTGATGTGATCAAGTTGAGCGTTCTCATTTTCCAACGCCAAAACATCCCCTACACCACCTTCTAATTGGGCAGTGTACATTGCTTTCACAGAAGCACCGAATGAGGTTGATACAATCTTAGGCAAGCTAGAGATTGTTTCGAGGTTTGAAACATCGATATCAGGTAGACTACCAGTCTCTGTAATAGGTCGAGACCTTTGTGTACCTCTATCGGTTCTAACCCTCCAACCAACGGTGTTACCGAAAACGGTTCTTGGGATTGCGTTGAAAAATCGAGTTTGGTTGTTTAATGATTGCCATACTTTTCTACCGAAAGTAGAAGTGAACACATTATCCGCAGATGTAGTTGTGTAAATTGCATCCGCAGTTCCTGTGTTAGCAGCATTAAACGCCTTGGATAAGTACTCAGGACCGAATACAGAAGAATTTAATCCTCTATTCGACTGAGCAATATATTCACTTAATGAAGGCATATTAGTCTCCTCAATTTTTTATCGTTTATTTAAAGTTTAAAGGTTTGCGATTTCGTCAGGCAATCCTTCATTTAACCCTTGTCTCTTGTATTCCTGCATTTTTCGCAGTTCTTTGTAAGACAAGTTAGTTAGTTGGTCAACTACGTCATTTACAGTCTGAGCTTTCTTAATTGGAGTTTCGTCTGCTCCAAATACGTTTTTGCTCAACTGAGGTTTCTGTAGACCATTCTCTTCCTTGAATCCCATTTTTCGTAGTCTATTCTCGGATTCGTTTTTTACAGCTTTAGAAATGTCAAGTCCATTTATTTGTTTTTGTAAACTTGCCAATTGTTTCTGTAAACTTTCTTCTATAGGAAAGTCTTCTTCCTCTGGTGATTCTTCTTCATCGTCACCGTTACCATTCTCTTCTTCGTCTTCAGCTTTTTTCATGTAAGCTTTTTCCTCTTTTTCATCTTCCTCTTCGTCATGCTCCTCTGCTTGGATAGAAGCCTGTTGGTCTTCTATCTTAGTAGGGATAGTTACGTTTTCGGATGAATCATCTGAGTCACCTACATAGTTAGGGGTAGCAGTTGCTCCCTTAGTTGGATCGCCTCCGCCTACGGTTTTCACCTTTTCGCCGTCTACGTCCATACCTTGGTCTGCGAGTTCTATTAGCACTGACTTAGCAATATTCTTTACCAAGCTTGCATGCTCATAAGCTGCTTGTTCTTGTTCAGCTTTCTGAATCGCATATGCATCGTCTGCATCCATTCTTCCATCCATTTTTTGTAGCACTTCTGCAAGAGCCGCCAAACCTAATGACGTACCTTCCATGTGCTTTTCAATTCTATTTAGAATTTCATCAGCCATTATAGCCTCCTTATTTTTAAGGTTTATTTTGATTTAAAATTATCCTTGTCCGACCTCAAAAAGGTTGGTCTAAGCCACCCCCGACCTTTTTACAATATAGTATAAAACATTATAATTTTATAGTCACTCTTATTATACTAATTTAAGTATAAATATAAAAAAATATAAGGT
>Ga0208013_1001409_pt1 | contig 11207 bp, 6 predicted proteins | sample 16_taG_FD_184091 | JGI IMG/M metagenome (GOLD analysis project Ga0208013, IMG submission 184091) | Marine viral communities from the Subarctic Pacific Ocean - 16_ETSP_OMZ_AT15313 metaG (SPAdes) (version 2) | ecosystem: Environmental > Aquatic > Marine > Oceanic | place: Pacific Ocean | collected...
TGTTCCCTTTATTAAATCCTGTAACCTTGATCTTGAAACATTCTTAACAACACTACCCACTACAAGCTTGTTTTTGGTTGGGTTGTGAATTCGAGAAAGACTAACATTTAAAGGTAGGTCTACTACATAGATTGGCTTAGAAACTCCTGCGTCGATAATTAAAGACTCTGCATATTTAGATGTCACAAACAATGCATCATAGTCTCGAGTTAATCGATTGATTGCTTCTCGAGAAAGCTTCCTCTCTTCTATTAGTACAAAAGCAAATCGCAGTAATCCCTGCGCTGGCATTGCATAGTTCGTACGAACAAGAGTGGAGGTTTTAAACACATCAACAACCAAGGCATCCTTGTTGTTTTGGGATGGATTAAGAGAAGCCTTGAAGCCTATCTTCTTGAAGATCTCCTTTAGAGATTCTGCAAGATAACCTGTTTCAAAATCTGGCTCAATCAGAGTGAAGATATCGATAGGTATTTTCTTATCAAGAATAGTTACTAGATCTTTATCTAGTCTAGATTCAATCGCCTGGCCGACTTCTTGATAGGTAATTCCTTTCATACAAGCAATATTGATTGAGCACGGCTTGTAGAAACACCCAGCACATGGAAGGTCACTAAATACAGCAGTTGCATTTTTGTAATGATTCAGCCGAGCCATGGGAGGAGTAGAACCGAAGACCCCTACAATATCTTTTTCAAGCGCACCTGCGATATGAAGCATCCCTGAGTCAGGGCCAACAAAAAGACTACAGGCATTTACTAATGCAGACTTCGCTCTTAGGTCAAACTGAGAAACATCCCATGTGTTCTTATAGTCCCAGGTCCTACCCAGTCTTTTATTATGATCGTTAACAAGGAATTTTAAATCATTTCTGATGCTATTCAAATAACCAATAAGATGGACATACTTTCCAACAGGCCATGTCCGGCGAGGGTCAACAGAAGCAATATCTAAGAAAACTAATTTAGTGCCATTGAGTTTGCCAAACTGTTTCTTCAGGATTTTCCCCACCCATTCCTTTTCTTTTTTAGATACAATGTAAGTAGGCTTCTTGTTCGGAAGCCTAATCCCTACATAATCTGCAAACAAATCAATACGATTGCGAGGATATAAATTCTTGTTTTCATGGGTAAGGCCCGCTGTCGTAATATCAGAAAAGAAATGGTAATCTTCTCTATTGACTTTTTGGAAATCAACAACATGATCTATATGAGGATTCTCTTTAAGAAGATCGCTCAAAACTCCAGGCTGTGTAGCATATGTCGTTTCACAGTTGGGGTAGAAATGCTTAAAAGCCTCCAAGACAGGAGTTGACATAATGATATCACCGATACCGCCTAGCTTTCTCTGAATACAAACCTTAACAATAGATTGATCTCCTCCTAGTTGAGGAACAGAATTCTTTTGTTGAAAGTTCGGACGCTTTTGAGCCTTTCCTCTTCCACCATTTGTGACAACGGGGATTTGCTTTCTTGTTGGACGAGCTACTCCTCGACCACCGATACGTCTATTCTTTCTAAATACATTTCCCATAATCCACGTTTTTAAGACTTACTATCTATACCAGCAAACATTGATTGCTACGACACCAACATCACCATCCCAATCATCGTCGGCATGTCCAACAACTCTTGTTAACTTCAACAAGAGTGGTCCCATTTTAGGACTCTCAAGGTCTTGAATACCAAAATCAACAGTATATATTAAATCTTCAGACGTTCCCATTACCCAACCTGTTTTTGAAATGCTATCTACATTTACCCATACAGGATTTGCCGTCTGAGCATCTCCTACTGTATCATAGTTTCCACTAGCATGAGGATCCGAAGCATCTAGTTGCCAACGACTACCAGTGCCCCCAGCGGGCGCTTCAGGCTTTAGGGTAATGTAGACTCTAAACCTAGAAGGATAGTTGTCATCTTCATCCATTGGGACTGTACTATATACATATCCTGACTCTGCGACTGTTTGGTCATATAGACAGCTTCTCCAAACCATTGCAGGTGGACCGGTGTATTCTGAGTTTGCTGGAGCCGGTCCGGCGGCTGCTGCAGGCTTCATAATTTGATCAGCATGAATTGTATTGTTGGCAATAAGTTTTTCAAAGACAAAGCCATCTCTTGTAATTTGAACTACATTTCCATTTTCATCTTGTGTGTATAGTTCAGAATCTCCACTGTCATCTTTTGAATATACTTTTACAGAACCTGTTGTGGCACCAGGATCACCGCTAGATTCTTCTAAGACAATAGGGACATCTCCCTTCGTAACAAGTTCGTCAATATGAACTTCTACTTTTGCAGATCCGCCATTGTCTGCAACAGAGAATAAAGAAGAGCCTAGTCCAGCAACAGTATCTCTGATTTGTACTTGACCGATACCACCAAGAAGACTAATACGGCCATTTGATCCAGCCTGATATGCAGTATTAAGAGACCAACCATTTAGTTCTGCATCAAGTGCCTGGATGGCTGCTTCGAGGGTTGTCCCATCAGAGACAGTTGCGATTGGGCCAGAGTCACTATAAGTACCAAGGATGTCATCAGCATCAAGACCATGAGGGTTTATTGCTGTTTGGGCCGCGGACCCCTTAGAGTCAATATGAGCTGCAAGAGAAATAATATTGGAATCATATCCTGGAGCAACTCCTGCATCTGTATTCCACACCCCACCTCTTAACCGAGCCAGCTCCCACCGAAGTCTATTGAGATCATCTTCGAGTGTTGTTACTGTACCAACCCTATTTAAAATAGTATAATCTACAGAATTATCTACACCCGTTTGGGGAATCAACTCATCGTAAACAAGGTCACTAGTATTGGTCGTATGAGACAAGGTAATATCATTAGATGAAATTAGGCCTGTTGCATAGCTAGAACCACCATGAACTGCTAAAAGTGCTTCAACCATCTCTAGAACAGAGTTTGATAAGTCTCTATTCCCATCACAGTCAAGGACATAGTCATTTCCAAAGACATCTTTGCTCAACTGAGTGAGATTGAGTTCTGCACAGCTAAGTCGACCATCCATCGAAGTAGAAGAGCTAGAGGCAGTGCTATCAAATGCTTTTGATCCGATATAGGCTTTGGTATAAGAACTAATTCCTGTTACTGATCCAATCTGTGCCTCTAAAGAAGCAATAGATGTATCAAGCTGATTAGAAAGCTTGATAAAGCTTTCTTTGATTGTCGCTCGACGATTTCCCTCAAAGAACAAATACATTGTTCCTTGATCTGCAATTGTAGAATTGCTTAAAGCGATATTTCCATCAGTCCAAATATGATCACCACCCAAACCATAAACAGCAGCATCTAGAGAAGCTGTTAATAATGGTTTCTCATCATCATCAGCTCCACGAGGCAAAGCACTCAGTAAAGGAACAAGGGTGTTGTTGTGAAAATTTTGAAGTTCAGTTAGGTCCGCAGCAATCTCTACGAGAGAAGAGTTTAACTGTTTCATCGGGAAAGCTCCACCAGAAACGAGTCTTACTGACCGTGATCTAGGAACAATAGTTTTTATCTTTGACATAACTTCCTTATCCCAACTTTAGTAAGAACCCCTCAAGGGCTGGAGATACTTCAGCATTGTTGGTTTGTAACTTAGCTCTGAATACAATTGTATCAAAAGTCTTATCTCTGAGCTTATATTCCACCAGATATTTTTCATTTATATAATCTGCATCTTCTGCATTAATCTTAATAAGAAAGATTATATTTCCATCATTGTCTAAAGTTCTACTATAGACAAGTCTGTCGGTATCTGATCTGCCAGAAAAAGCCGTAGACCCTTCGTAGACACCAAGTCCTTCTGCAAAAACGTCAGCACCAGCATAAGTCTTTTCGTCAGTCCAACCAGAAGGGTAACTATATCCTTCGATAAGTAATTTATGATTGTAAGGATAGAGACTGTCTTTAGATTTCAGATCATCTAAGTCTGTAGCTGCTACAACTGTTAGCCAGTTGTTTGTTGTTGTCTTTATAGTGTGTCGGCCTTGAGTTAATGTAACAACTCCACTAGAGGTGACATCATTAATGGTTATTTCTGAAGACCCAAAATCTATTTGCAACCCATCTGTTGCTCGTATGTCTACAACAGTAGATACAAAACCTTCTTCCTCGTGACTCCATCCTCGAGATTTTCCTCGAACAGTTGTCTCAGAACCCTTTTCTCCTGTATTTCTCCAAAATACAATTGAATCTGTATCTAAATTGTCAACATCTGAACTTGAAATATAAAAGTTAGTAACTCCGTCATCTTTGTTTGTTAAAGTATACGAAGCTGTCTGGTTATAATCCAGAGCAGTAACCCCTAAGGTAGAATCATGTCCTACTGTTGCATCGCTGGACTTTACTGTTACTGCATCACTAAAATCAATGATGTTTGAATATGTAGCATTTTCTCTTTCAAGAGGAGATATTGATAAATAGGTTGCCCCATTATCTACCGAAACATAATAAAGAATATCAGTGTCTTCTGGTAAGCTTTCACAAACAGAACAGGCTACCTTTTGAAAAGTCTTTTTGTTTCCATCACCATCTAAAACAGATAAAGGAGTTGACTCTACAAGATAAGTATTCTCAGTGTTGAATTTTGTTTTGTACAAAGCTAGCAACTTAAGACCTATTTCATAGACATAGTTTCCATTACTGTTCTTGTCATCAGCCCCGGCCTTTGTAATCAATAGTTTAATAAAGCGAGCCTCGACTTCAGGAAAAGTCCATGTAGCTCCAGTCGTAACTAATTGAGTACTATTTGTTGTGGGGGCCAAGTCATAGTCAACACCATTCGAAGAATAAAACAGAGAGACTGTGAAACCACTAACGGCTGTAGAGCCTGCCATCTGAATACTAACTCGGTTGATAGTCTTAGTTTCTGGGAGTTTAGCAACATAGGATACAGTTACTGTTCCCTGTGTACTTAATTGAACATAGTGTAACCACTGAGTATTCTCATCGGAAAGAGCCTTTATGGCTTCAAAATTATCGCCGGCCGCAGACGAGACTAATCCAGACCCAGAAGCCTGAATACCTACATCAGTGCTCTGCACTTCTCCTAAATCAATTCTTTCATAGTCATCACTGTCAATGTTTGCTTCTCCAACTGAGATAATTCCATTTGTAGTATCAACAAAGGCAGTTGTCGCTGACATCTCAAGACTATCGACAGTTAAGAAATCATCACTTACATAATTAAAATAGCCCAGAGTGTCTTGCTCCATAAGTAACAAAGAGTCAATTCGATCCTCAACAGATTCAAGAGTACGGCGCAAAGTTAAGTAATTGGAAGACCATTTTTTGTTCTTGCTCAAAATCTCTTTTTCTAGATCTTCGATTGTTTCCCACAAAGCCTCAGAGTCTACTGTATAGCGGTGTAGCATTTCATTTGTTTTGCTCGCAGAGCTTTCCTCTGCAAAAGCAACACTGGAATCTTTGAATCTGAAGAGTGGTCTTTCTCCTAGTCTAGGATAAGTCTTTTGTAGTTCTTCAAATTCTTCAAGCAAATCATCAGCAAATGGAACTTCTCCATCTTTGAGATGCTCTAGCAAAAGTTCAGACAATAGTATGTCGTTATATTTAGATCCCAAAGACATTAGATCATTCCTTCTGTAAGTACTCTAAATCTGATATCTCTCACTATCGGAGAGAAGTAGGGGGCAAGCTCCTTCAGCTCTTCTTCTGAAAGTGGAACATATTCATAACTATATTTGATACTTCCTTTCTTTAGTCGTGTTGTTTCGAGTGAGATAGTGTTTGCTTCTAAGTCTACCTCTACATCATCAGCTGGAATCTTCTTGGCAACTATGTAGTGGAATTGGTATTTAGAATATTTATAAGTAATATCTACAGAGTCAGTGACTGTCCATTTGCAATAGATCAGTCCAGTTGCATAGTTTACACTATAGGCTCCATTTCCTGGAGCTTCTCCAGAGGCGAAGGCATAGGTCGCTGTAGTCCCTTCTGGAATACCGCTACCCCCTAGATTTACTGTTACTAACCCTGTCGCTGGCTCCGAGTAATAGTTTCCAACAGAACCACTAACTGCTGCTGCAGTGCTTACTGGAGTTGTAAAAACAGAAGCATCCGAATACTTTACTCCATAGGTTGCGATGAATGCGTCGCCGTTGTTTATTGAAAAAGTATAAACACCAGAAGCCCCAGTAGAAACAAGATTTTCTGTTTGTACAGCAACCGCATTGTTTAATTCAGTATAGCCATCAATAAAGTCTACTTCTTCTGGAGTGTAAATATCAAAGATGCCATCTCCCAAACTGATTGTTCCAGGGATTACAGCCTTCTGAGAAAGACGAATAAGTTTTCCAGAACTGCTGCTTACATTTGCAACATGGGCTCCTGCAACTGACTTTCCATTTTTATCGAAAGGCTCTCGTGCTGCCCCAGTTGTATCTGTCCATTCTTGACTAACAAAAGCATCAGAAGGGATATAGACAGTATTGTAGTTTCCGGAGTCTCCTTGTCTAATCTCATACTCTTCTGCCTCAGAAACTGTATATGCTTTATAGGTGATTGTCGTTACTCTGTCTTCTGCTGCTGGTTTTGAGGAAGTGAGGATGCCCTTCTCATAATCAATATGATAATCTCCTGTACTAGAAACATCAGCTAAATCTGCTTCGAGAGTAACATAGCTCGTTGCAGCCAATGCACCCAAGAAGTTTCTTTCTTCAATTTGAACAGTAGAACTATCAATGGGGGCTTGTTTAAGAGAAATCTCGTCTTCACCAACAGGGAGGATTTCTGTAATAGAAGAGGCTGGAGGCGTCGTTAGCTCAAGCTTGCAGCTTTTCTTGTCTCCATCTGAAGGAAGTGCTAGGAGAGCTGTATAGCCACCATCAACTACAGAAAAAGCAAGAGTCTCTGGAGTCAACCCAGCAGTAATAAAGGCACCGGCCCTAGGGCTGGCACTGTTTCCTGTATTCGTTCTTATATCGCCATCGCCAAAAATGACATAGCCGCTGTTGTCAATGTAGAATGATTGACTCCCGGCACCTGCAGCATCGAGAGTACTTTCTGCATTAACTCTAGTCCAGGCTTTTCCAGCAACATATACAGTTACGTCAGACTTCAAGATTGAAGACTTTGGGAAAATGTCAAAAGGAAGCTTAACTCTTAGAGGCCCACCAGTACCTCTAGCGATAACAAATCTTCCTTTGGCAAAATCATCATCTCCACGAGACCCGACGGGACTCTCAAATATATATACAACATCAGAGGCCAATGTTTTTGACGGAGTAATTGTTGCAGGAGAAGAGTCTAAGGAGACTTTAGAGAGTTCAAAAGCTACAGGGTTGCTTCCTGCTCCTTCAAACAAAGAGCTAAGCTCTTCAAACTTTTCAGAGTTTCGAGAAAGAGAAATCCTATATCTTAGGTTTTGATAGCCATTCCCTGTATCGTAGGTAACAATTTCCTCTTCTGAAACAGAAGACTCTAGTGGGTAGATGTCATTCCACGTATTTCCATCATCTACTGTCACACTAAAGGCTACTTCCCCAATCTCATTAGTTGTCGGAATGTAAGCAGAGAGAAGGCCCAGTTTCCACAGAGGAGCATTGAGAGAAAGAGAGCTAGAAACTATTTCGCCAGAGTCTTCATATTGTACACTGTAAACATCTATCGACTTAACGCCAATGGCCAATCTATTTTTTACTCCACTACTGGTTTCAATTCCTACTGGGTATTTTTGAACAAGAGTACAGGAAACATACTTGGCCCTTCGTGGGAGAAAGGGATAAGTGAACACGCCCTTGTAATTAGCAGATTCTGGAGAAACAGTGTAGAAAGTATCTCAGACTCGTCTAGGTAATCTGCCAGCGGAGCATCTCCACGTATAGTCGTCCAAGATGTCCCGTCAGTTGAAACTTTAATATCTTCAATAACCACACCCTCGAGTGTTCCAAAGTTTACTGGATCAATAAAGATCTGATTAATTATCCTTTCACTCTCTAATTCCAGAATCAACCGTACCGTTAGCGGATCTGAAGTCTCATCTGTATAGTAAGTCTTTTCAAATTCTACCCAAGTGTCTGCATTTTGGTCACCAATGTTCCCTAAATTAGATTGGGCGCCATACTGATTATTTGTATCTTCGTTGTTTCCAAGAACACCATTTGTTGTGTTTTCGTCTAGTTTGATTTTCTTTACGTTGATAACAGTAGAGGACACAATTGGAAGAGAAACAAAAGCACCGCTTGTATTTACTTCCGCCTCTGTCGCTCCAAGAAGCTCTGACTCTATGTCAATATTTTCTGTAGTGCTAAAATTGTCTCCCAGGGCAAAACCAATATCCCCTAGATAGATTTTATAATCAGCAAGCTTCCCGTCCGTCCTCCGTAAACGCCCCAAAAGATCATCAAGTTCAGAGACTTGTCTGTTAAAACTAGACACAGCAAGTTTATCTAATGCTTGTAAATGGATGTAGAGAAGAATTAAGTCCTGTCTAATACGAGAAAGGATTTTATTCCATTCCTTGTAATCAGCATATGTTCCAGCTGATACTTTTGGCGCTTCTTTGAATCTAACTCTGTTCGAGATTTCTCGATAAGCTGTCATCAGTTCACCAAAGGTTTTGCTTAGTTCTTCTTCTGTCCTAACGTCTCCTGTTCTAAAAGACTTTACTAATTCTCCCAAAACAAGAGAAACCTTCTGTTTGAGTACTTTAGAGGATTCATCAAGATATTTATTCTGACTCATTAGTTTCCTCCTGTGCTAAAAGAGTATAGTCGAAAACAATTGGCGTTTCTCTTGTAAAACTAAAATCTAGACTCCTTGTAATGATGACCATATACAAATGGCTATAGGAAACAGATTCATCTGAAGAATAAGTGTAAGTGATTGCTCTTGAACCAAGCTTGGCTGTTTGGCTTGCATTTAAATCTTTATCTGTAGCTGCTGTGTAAGAAGTTGTATAGACAGAAGAGATGATCGGGGTCAAAATCTTTACCCTTAATTCTGGAGGTGGGCCTCCAACCGCGGCAGCTTCAAGATCCGTTAGTGTTGAGTAGTAATTCAGACCATCAACAGACAACTGATAATCAGTTCCAACAGCTAGTTCAATAAAATCTTGATAAACTTTTACCGTATTGAAGGTAGGGAAGAACCTAGTCTTTGACACACCATTATTTAGCGTAAGAACTTCATGCGTTACACTATCTGCAGAAACAGGAATTGGCGTTCTCTCTAATGAAACAAAAAGTCCCGAGCTGTCATAATTGAGTTTAGCTATATAAAACTCAATAGCATCAAGTGGATTTCCATTAGATGCTAAAGAATTCTCAATTGCTGCAGTAGCATATACTTCTTTTAGTCGTCCTGTAGAAACAATCGGACTTGAAGAAACATAAATACCTAAGTCTTGGAATGAGTTCTCTCCACACTCGACAAAGTCATATCCTAGAGTATAGAAATAACCTCGCGCATACTTGTCGGTTTCTCCACCGCTCCCAACGGTGATTCCTTCTACTCCTCCTGCATCCATAAGGTCTTGGATTTCAGCAATGTCTTCTGGAGTGTCTGAGTAGTAAAAGTCTGCAATCTCGCTATAGCTTTTCTGTGAAGCTGTTACTCTTATAGATTCTGCAACTACTCTAGAGAAAGTAAAGGTAACTTTCTCCGTGATCGCTTGTGGTGTAGAAAGAATATAATAAGAATTCCCATCAACATCTTGATAGGAGATACTTTCAATAGTCATTGATGTATCTGTGACAGGAGACAAAGTAATATAATTGATTTGTTGCGCACCGCTTAAAGTAAATTCTACAGTTAAGTCAACGCCATCACTTGGAGGAGTTGTTTTCTCTCCACCTTCGTCTTGGTCTACAAGAATAATAGGGTGAACCCAAAACTTTCCATCACTATCTGAATATAAATTCGTTATAGAGTTATCGTCTGGCTCCATATCTAAATCAGATTCTGTTGTGTCATTTCCTTCAATGACATCAACTACTGTGATAGTGGCTTTTGTTGTCTCTCCACTCAGGGGTAAGGTAAGTCCCTCTGCTGCAACATCCACAGTGCTTATTTGAGAATCAGAAAGCAAGGCTCCAGATCTTGGGTCTACATATAATAGTTTTCCAATCTCAGTATCATATTCATAAGATCCAGCTTTGAGGGTATTGAAAGTATTATAATCAATTAACCCATAGTCTGGTTCTGTAGTTAGGATCTCATATCGACTGATTTCTGTATCAAGTCGAGCTAATGAGTTTTTTAAATCTGTCAGTTTTTTACTAAAAAGTTCTCTGTGAGAAATACTCAAATCACAAAACCCCTGAACTCTGTCAAACAGAACACCCAGGTCATTGTCAATATACTTTACTAAAGTATTGTAATACTCTGAAGTTATCTGATCTAAGGGAGTGACATTCTTTTCGCTAGCTGTCAAAGGACGTGATAAATTTCCACTCTTTTCAACAAGAGAGTCTAGTGCTGTTTTGAAATCAGCAAGATTTGATATCTTGCTACCAGCAAGCTCTTCTTGTAATAAAGTTTCTATCTCTGCTTTTTGGGCCCCACTAAGGTTACTAGCGAAACCCTCCAATAGACGTGCCATTAAGCCTCTTCATAGATTAAATCTATTTGGAAATAGAGACGGCGAGCAGTCTCACTTGAGGGCGGTGTTACTTTAAAAGTAATCTCTACACTTTCTCCAGGGCTAATCCCTGTTGATGTAGTCGGACCAATAGATAGTGGAATCGCGTTTGAGGTCTTGTCACCTACACCAAATTGAAATTGAGTTGTTGTTACATTCTGCACAATGCTCAATCCTTCTCCTGTTGTAGCTCCCCAAGTCAATAGATCGAACCAATCCTGAACAAGACCTTGTCCTGAGGGTTTGGTTACTTCTCCTTCCAAGTCAGCTACACTCAAATAAAATCCTAAAGAACTAGCTATACTATCTCCAGTATTTTTGAGAGTAAAAGATCCGAAAACTAGCAAATGGAAAGTTTTAGGATGGTTTACATCGATAAAAGCAGGAAAACAAAAAGCCTGGAGTTTTTTAGATAAAAATAGAAAGCAATATTATGATCAATCTAATTATGGAACAGATTGGCAAATCAAAATGGCCCGTGACGTTGAAAACTCCAAATGGCCTTTTGGCCCTATAAACGATCCAACATATCTTAATGCCATGGATGATATACGGTTTTTCGACCAATATTCTAAGATCTAGGATAAAATTACCTATATTTTCGG
>Ga0208013_1001412_pt1 | contig 11193 bp, 14 predicted proteins | sample 16_taG_FD_184091 | JGI IMG/M metagenome (GOLD analysis project Ga0208013, IMG submission 184091) | Marine viral communities from the Subarctic Pacific Ocean - 16_ETSP_OMZ_AT15313 metaG (SPAdes) (version 2) | ecosystem: Environmental > Aquatic > Marine > Oceanic | place: Pacific Ocean | collected...
AGGTATGAGGGATAGAGAAATAAAAGAAATGTTTAAGGATAGAGGTCAGGAAAAACTATACACTAAATATTTAAAAAGAAATAAATTCCAACCTTTTAGTTTATCCGCAGGTTATGTACAAGCTTACAAAGATTTAGCTAAAGAAAAAGGTATAGCTAATCCTTTAAATAGAAGCGTGATAAGAAGAATTAAAAAAATTGAAAAGCGTTTAAGGAAACAGAAACTAAACTCTGATTTCATTATTAAGACATCAGATTATATGTCTGCTCTACCAGGACAGGCACAGCCAAATACAATGACGGCTCAATTAAATACACCTCCTATTAACCCGCAGCTGGTAGCAGGCAACAGGGGACTTACTCCTTCAGGATTAACCGCTAGTGAAAATGCTTACTTATCTAACGAAGAAAAAGCTATTAAATTAAGAAGCAAGGGTATGGCATAATGGCTAAACAAAACGCTTTACAAAGAATAGATTCTCATGAAAAGCTTTGCAGAATTATGCAAAAATTAACCCATAAAAAAATTCATCAAATAGAAGATAGAATTAAAAGAATAGAAAAAATAATGGTTCTTACTGCTGGTGCTTTAATTAGTGGCATGGCTTACATTATTTTTACACTCATATCACATTAACACTTGTAATTTTTTCATAATAGTATATATAAAACCTAAGAGTGCTTTAGGAGGCTCTTATATTATTAACTGTCTAACAAGGAGGTTATTATGACTGATCTAATAAACTTAAACAATTTCCTAAACAACGCAATCGGATTTGAAGATGTCTTCAGACGTTTTCATCGTTTGCCTACAATCAATGCAGGCTTTCCGCATTATAATATAAAGAAAGCAGGCGAAGATAAATACACATTAGAAATGGCTGTGGCAGGTTATAAAAAATCTGACATCAATGTTACCGTTGCTGATGGTGTGTTATCTATTGAAGGAACTTCTTCAGAAGATAAAGAAGAGTTTGTTCATAAAGGTATTGCTAAACGAGCATTCAAAAGACAGCTACAACTAGCTGACTATGTTGAGTGTAGTGGTGCCAAGTTGGAAGATGGAATGTTGAAAATCAATTTAAAACACAATCTACCTGAAAACAAAAAAGCAAAACAAATTGCTATAAAATAACGGATTTGGAAAATTCCAGCGCGTCGCGCGTATATCCTACAATTTAGAGGATTAAATCCAAGCTTTTAACTCTTCACCCATTACTTGAGTGGCGATGTTAACTTTTTTGCGGAGGGCCTTAACGATTTTTTCGTCAACAGTGTCCTCCGCAAGTATATCAATATAAGTCATTGGTTTTTTCTGACCAATACGATCAATTCTTGCTTCAGATTGTTGTCTTTTTTCTAAATCATAACCATTAGAATAATAAATCATGGTAGAGGCACCTGTAAGTGTAATTCCATACCCACCGGTCTGTGGTGTACCTACTAGAAACCTAATTTTACTTTCTGGATTTTGTATAGCACGGATAGCTTTCTGCCTATCTTCGGTTGTTGTGTCTCCATAATAAGTCATCACAGAACCTGGGTATTCCTTCTCAATCTCTCTTACAATAGTGGCAATATCATGACGCCAATGAGCCCAAATAACGGCCTTACCCTCAACCTCATCTAAAACATTCAGCAACTCAGTAATACGATTATTTTTAATTTCCTGCATAGAACCATCATCCGCTTTGAAATGACCACAAGTAATTTGCTGCAAGCGCATAATTTGAGTTACCGCATTAAAAGTCGTAAGCATTTTACCATTCAATTCTGCAAGCGCCATAGACTTCATTTGTTCATAAAGTCTTTTTTGTTCTGGCGATAATTGTATAATTCGTTTCATGAACGTTTTAGGAGGTAAGTCCAAACAATCGTCTTTTAAGACACGGTAAGAAAATGGTTTTAATTTTTCTGATAGTTCTGCAAGATTTTTGTAACCCACAACTAATTGGACCGATCGTCCATTAAAATTAGCTGTTTTCATTAAAGCGTACCGTGTTCTAAAACTATAATAAGAATTATGATCTAAAAGCCAAGGATCAAGAAACTCACATTGCGTGTATAAATCTAAAGGTGATTTAGTCACCGGTGATCCAGTTAGTATTCTTCTATATTTACTTAATTTAGACAAACGTTGTATATTTTTAGTTCTTTGTGCACCTGGATTCTTTATTGTTGTACTTTCATCAATGGCAACTAAAGCATTATGACAACTTAAAAATTTAGCAGCAAAATCTAAACCTTTTTTAGTCGAAAAAGCTTCTACATTCATAATAAGAATGTGTAGGTCCACTTCAGGCTTAAATAAAGTATCTAATTTTGCTTGTTGCTTTTTATTAATTAACGCTTGCCACAAAACTGCCTTCTTTTGAATATGTTTAACTAAATGTTCTGGTATTTCAGACTCTAACCAATTTTTATAAACACCTTTAGGTGCTATAATTAAAGCACCATCAATTTTACCTTTATCATAAAGCATAGAAATATTATCAAGAAGTACTTTTGATTTACCGGTACCCATTTCCATGAAGTAGGCAAAGACCTCTTTATTCCAGGACATTTCCAATGCTTTTAACTGATGAGCATAGGGCTTCGTTTTAAATTTGTAATGTATCATTTTTATTTCTTCTTTCTATTGACATTTATATAATAATGTCCTATATGTTGTCAAGAAAGCAATTATGGAAAAAGAAAGTATAGTTTACGTATTACAAGAACTGCCTGGAACCCGAATAGGTCGTCCTAAGTTTAATATTATGGGCGCTTCAAAATATGGTAAACTAAAAGTTCTTTTACGAGAAGATACACAAATTATCTTAAGTCCTGGTCCTATTATTTTTGAATTAAGACGTTTGTTAAAAGATTACAACTCAAACGATTATTTATTATTATCAGGTGATCCATCAGTAATTGGTATTGCTGTTGCAATTGTTTCTGATATAAATAATGGAAGATTTAATTTATTAAAATGGGACAGACAAGAAAAAGTGTATTATCCATTAGAAATAAATCTCTACGAGAAAGGAAAGATAGATGAGTGAAAACTTACAAAAAATGTTTATTGAGGATGCACCTCAAGATGTTGATAATTTAACGGGTGCAGAAAATTTATCTGATTTAGTTCTTCAGTTACAAAAACTTGAAGATGAAGTTAAAGATGATGAAGAAGCTCTTAAACGTAAAAAACAACAAATAGATAAAATATCAGGAATAGCTATTCCTGAAATTATGCAAACCATGAAGTTAAAGACAATGAAATTGTCTGATGGTTCTGGCATAGAAATTAAAGAGATATATAGCGCAACAATTCCTAGCGATAGGAAAGAAGGCGCTTTTACATGGCTTCGAGAAAACGGCCTAGGTGATCTTATTAAAAATGAGGTTACTGTTGCTTTTGGTCGTAACGAAGATAACAAGGCGAGCGAATACGCAGACCTTGCACGAGGTCGTGGGTACCAACCGACGCAAAAGCTGAAAGTTGAACCCATGACGCTCAAAGCACTGTTTAGAGAGCGTTCTGAAAATAATCAGGAATTGCCATCTGAACATTTTAACCTGTTTAAGGGCAACAAAACAAAAATAACAAGGAGCAAATAACATGACACAAGAAACAAGTGACATAGTAAAGAAACAAGGTGGAGCATTAGCGACTTTAGACTTTGTACAAGATTCAGGAATGGGTCTTGAGAACATTGATAAAGGCGATCTTGCATTACCTTTTCTGAAACTACTACAAAGTGGTTCAGATGAAACGAAGAAAAAACATGCTAAATATGTTGAAGGCGCTGAAGCCGGTATGTTTTATAATACAGTAACTAAAAAACTGTATAGTGGAGAGAAGGGAATTGAATTAATTCCTGTCTTTTACAGAATGACCTACCCAGAGTGGGCACCTTTTGAAAGAAGAGAAGGTAGACCTGTTCATAATGATAGAGGTCCTGGCATTATGGCAAAGACAACTCAAAACGAACAAAATAAAGATATGTTGGACAATGGTAATCAAATCATTAAGACAGCAAATCATTTTGTTATCATCAATGGAGACAGACCTGAAAAGGCTTTGATGACGATGAAGTCTACTCAGTTAAAGGAGAGTAGAAATTGGAATTCATTAATGGAAAATGAATTTGAAATCGATCCAAAGACTAAGAAGGCTGTACCAGCACCAATATTTTCTAGAATTTATAAATTAAATTCTGTTGAAAATTCAGGAAGCTTTACTTGGCATGGATACAAAGTATCATTATCAAGAAAAGTTGATAATGCTGCTCTCTACCAAATGGCTAGAGATTTTCACAACTCATTAAAAGCAGGGCAGAAGAAAGCTGCTGAAAATGTGGGAGAAAGTCAATCTAATTATTAGTTTCTCGTAAGAGAAATGAGGGCGGGAGCGGGAGACTTAACCCGCCCTTAATAAAGGGATCATTATGTTAGAAGAGTATGTAAAATTATTTTCTGGTTATGATGGAGATTTTGGCATAGCCGACATGTCCAAAGCAAAGTTAGACTCAGAAAGAAATAAACTTAAACCAGATTATGAATGGTCTGGAAGACCCATCACTACCGTAGATTACAAAAATCATTTAGAAGGCAAAATATCAATTGGAATACAGCCATGTAGACTTGATAAAATGGCACAATTTGCCTGCATTGATATAGATCCAAAAAATTATTCAGAATTTAAAGTCGACGATTACTTAACAAAATTTCAACAATACAAATTACCCTTAGTTCCATTATTATCTAAAAGTGGTGGACTTCATTGTTATATCTTTTTGAAAGAACCTATGCTCGCAGCAGAGTTAATTGAAGCCTTAAAGGCTTTTCTGTTGCCGCTTGGTTTAAAACCAAACACAGAAATTTTTCCAAAACAGAAAGAGCTGAAAGAAGATGAAAAAGGAGACATTAAACCAGGTAACTTTATTAACTTACCTTATTATAATAATGGAAAAACAACGCGATATGCTATTGATAAAAATAATGTTAAATTATCTTTAGAAGAATTTATCAAACTAGCAAATGAATCTAAAATAAGTAAAGAAAGATTAGATGCTTTAGTTGAAGAGACACACACAAATATTTTATTAGGAACCAATCCAGAATTTGCTGATGGTCCACCATGTTTAGCACTATGTTCTAAATCTAAACTAGATGATGGTCGAGACCGATTTATGTATAACTACATGGTCTTTGCAAAAAAGAAATATAAAGAAAAATGGCCAGATCATGTTTCACAGGCAAATTATAATTATTTAGAAACACCTTGGGATAAATCTAAGTTAGATAGTAAAATTAAAGCATGGACAAAAGAAACAGCCGGTCACACATGCTACGAAGATCCAATTAAAGACCGATGCATGCGAAGTGAATGTTATAAAAGACCTTTTGGTGTTAAGTCTGATAGTATTAATGCATTTCCTGAAGTTACAGATTTTCAAGTTATAAAATATGAACAGTCTGAATATCGATTCAATGTGATTATGCCTAATGATGATAAGTTTGAAGTTGTTATCCCGAATTTAAAACTGATGACTAATGAAAAAGAATTCTTGAGTTTAGTTTGGGATCAAACAGGAACTTATTTTGAACCTTTAAAACCAAAAGATTTTAGAGCTAAATTAAATGAATGGAGAAAAAATGGTCAAACAATAAAACCACCGGCAGGAACTCATACAGATGATATTTTAGCCGAAGAATTATATCAGTATTGTGTGAATGGGCCAAGGGCAAAAGAAAGAATACAACTTAAAAATGGAGCATGTTTTACAGGAGAAGGGTATCATTATTTTAAATTTCAATCTTTTATTACACATTTAGGAAATGGATGGAAAATTGATCAACAAAAAATAGCACAAAAATTAAAAGACAAATGTAAAGTAGAATTTGGTCATTCTTTTAATATTGATGGAAAAACAGAAAAAGTATGCAGAGTAAAACAATTAGAAACTAAACAAATAGCTTACAAAACAACTGAAAGAAAAGGATCAAATTACTAATGAGATATAAAGTAGTCGGTCCTCCTGGAACAGGAAAAACAAGAACATTATTAAATGAAGTACAAAATTATGTAAAAAAAGGTACTCCATTAAATCGGATAGGCTATTTTGCTTTTACTAAAAAAGCTGCTGGTGAAGCAAGAGACAGATACTTAAAAGTTGAAACTCATTTATCAAAAAAAGATATAAAATATTTTCAAACACTACATTCATTAGCCTTTAATAATTTAGGTTTAAAAGAAGAGAACGTTATGCAAGAGCTTAACTATAAAAGAATAGGAGAAGAATGTGGTATTCAAGTAACGTATGCTTCGTATGAAACTAACAGTTGGAATGGTATTTTTTCTTCAGATAGTGAGTATTTAAATTTAATTAATTTATCGAGAGTAAGACAAACTTCTCCTCTTGAAGAATTGGATAGAAATGAACATCTTGGAAAAATTGAAAGGTTTAAGTTAGAGGCTATAGCGAAAGAAATAGATGACTATAAAGATGTTAATGGATTAATTGATTTTACAGATATGTTGGATAAATTTTTAGATAAGGGAAATATTAAAGATAAATTTGATGTTATCTTTGTCGACGAAGCACAAGACTTATCTCTTATTCAATGGAAAATGATAGAAAAAATAGAAAGAGATAATCAATGTGATGTCTGGGTAGCGGGTGATGACGACCAGGCTATTTTTGGCTGGGCTGGTGCAGATGTTGATTCGTTTATTGACTGGGAAGCAAAAGAAATACCCCTACAACAATCTGAAAGGGTCCCAAGTGAAATACAAACAAGAGCATTAGGTATTATTAATAGAGTTCAAGATAATAGAATTGATAAAGAATATTTTCCTAAAAAAGAAGAAGGAGAAATTCTAATACAATTTAAATTATCCGCAATCGACATGACAAAAGGAGACTGGTTAATATTAGCTAGAACAAATCCACTTCTTAAAGATGTTAGTAGATATTTAAAAAGCCAAGGTTTATTTTTTGAAACAGCAAAAGGTAATAGCATCGGAAAAGCTCTATACGAAGATATTGGATATTGGAATCAAATGAGAAAAGGAGAAGAGATCCCAGAAATACAACAGCAACGAGTTTTAGAAAGAATAAAAGAAGATGAAATACGATGTCATTTAGAATGGTATGATGCATTTACGAATGTAGCATCGGCTACAAAAGATTACTTACGTTCTATGTTAGCTAACGGCGAAAATATTAATAAAGAACCTAGAATAAAAGTATCAACAATTCATGGAGCCAAAGGTGGAGAAGCAACAAATGTTGTTTTATATTTAAATCAAACCACTAACACTATGAAAGCTGCTGGCAAATCTGTAGCTAAACAAGATGAAGAGTATCGGGTTTGGTATGTCGCAGTTACGAGAACCATACAGAAATTATATTTAATTAAATGTAACAACAGAAAAAAGGAGTTTAAAATATGAGTGCATACGATAAACAAATTGGTGGAAAACATTATCAGAATTTTTCCATACAGCCAAGTCAATTTGTAATTGAGAACGAGTTGCTTTTTCCGGAAGGATCCGTTATAAAATACATCTGTAGACATCGTTTTAAAAATGGAAAGGAAGATTTAGAAAAAGCTGTTCACTTTATTGAAATGATAATAGAAAGAGACTATCCAACAATACCAATGACAGAAGAAGAGGAATACCGAAATGCTGGTATTACTAAAGAAGAAGCAGAAAGAACTTACCCTCCAAAAAATTCTTGGGGAATGATTAAACCACCTGAAACATCCAGTGCAGATTGGATTAAAGGTTATAACGAATGGAAGAAAGGAGATTGTCCTCATAACTAATGTTTAAAGCACAGACTGAATGGAACAAACCTGAAGAGTTCCCAGATTTAAGGGAATGTACACAAATTGCAATTGATTTAGAAACACACGATCCTGATTTAAAATCTAAAGGTTCGGGTGCTGTTGTAGGTAGAGGAAAAGTTGTGGGCATTGCTGTAGCCACCGATGGGTATTCGGGATATTTTCCATTTGATCACAAAGGTGGAGGAAATTTAGAAAAAGCTAAAGTAATTCAATGGTTTACTGATGTTTGTAAATCTGACTCTGATAAAATATTTCATAATGCCATGTATGATGTCTGTTGGATTCGTTCTATGGGAATAAAAATAAATGGAAGAATCTTTGACACTATGATTGCAGCTTCATTAGTAAATGAAAATAGATTTAGATATGACTTAAATACATTAGGTTGGGATTATCTTGGTCAAGGTAAAAATGAAACCGAATTAAGAAATGCAGCCAATGAATGGGGTATTGATCCCAAGTCTGATATGTGGATGTTGCCTTCTATGTATGTAGGAAGTTACGCAGAAAGAGATGCTGAACTCACTTTTAATTTATGGAAGTGCATGCAAAAAGAAATTATTGACCAGGATCTGGAAGCTATTTTTAATTTAGAAACAGATTTATTTCCATGTTTAGTTGATATGAAATTTAAAGGCGTTCGTGTCGACGTGGAAAGTGCGCATAAGTTGAAACAACAATTATCTGAACAAGAAAAACAATTGCTGCAAGAAGTACACAAAGAAACACAAATAGATTGTCAAATATGGGCCGCACGATCGATAGCCAAAGTTTTTGACAAACTTGGATTAGAATACGAAAGAACTTTAAAGACAAAAGCGCCCTCATTTACAAAAAATTTTCTCTCTGCTCATAGTCATCCATTAGTGCAAAAGATAGCAAAAGCTAGAGAAATTAACAAGGCGCATACAACATTTATTGATACCATTATTCGATATGAACATAAAGGTAGAATACATGCAGATATTAATCAAATAAGATCTGATCAAGGTGGCACAGTCACTGGAAGATTTTCGTATTCTAATCCTAATTTACAACAGATTCCCGCTCGTAACAAAGACTTAGGTCCATTGATAAGATCCCTCTTTGTACCTGAAGAAGGTTGCGAGTGGGGATGTTTTGACTACAGTCAACAAGAACCAAGACTAGTAGTTCATTATGCATCCCTAGATCAAGACACAAGCGTCTTTGGAGTTAAAGACGCTTACGTGAATTCAGAAGCTGACTTTCATACTATTGTTGCAAAAATGGCGGACATTCCACGAGACCAAGCTAAAACAATTAATCTTGGTTTATTTTATGGAATGGGTAAAGCTAAATTGCAGGCAGAACTAGGAGTATCAAAAGATAAGGCAGAAGATTTATTTGCGATTTATCATCAGAGAGTTCCGTTTGTAAAAACGTTAATGAAATCAGTTTCTAATCGTGCTCAACAAAGAGGACAAATTAGAACTTTATTAGGAAGATTATGTCGGTTTCATTTATGGGAACCAAATCGTTTTGGAATTAATAAAGCATTACCTTTTGAACAAGCTGTTCAAGAACACGGACAAGGTAATATAAGAAGAGCTTATACTTACAAAGCATTAAATAAATTAATACAAGGATCAGCTGCTGATATGACTAAGAAATCAATGTTAGATCTATATAAAGAAGGTATTGTTGCACATATACAAATACATGATGAATTAGACTTATCAGTAGAGTCTCCAGAACAAGCTAAAAAAGTAGTTGAGATTATGGAGCAATCTGTTAAATTAGATGTCCCAAATAAGGTGGATTATGAATCCGGTAAAAATTGGGGCGACATATACAATAAATAGGAGTGAACTATGGAAAAAGTAAAACAACTTTGGACACTAGCACAAGCTAATCCCAAAATAGCTACTGCTGTAGTGGTGGTACTTGTTGCTATCTATTTTTTAGCAACTTAAGGATTATATGATAAATGGCGTATTTGAATGCAAATATTCCTGCGACCTATGCGCAGATAAGAAGGGAATATCTATATGACCTTAAAAGTCATCATGGAGAAGTGGAAGACTGTCTTATCTTTGGCATGGCATCAATTACAGGGCGTCCTATACTCTTTCATGCAATTATGGAAAATGGTGCTGTCTTCTATCGCCTACCGATTAGTGCATTTATTCAAAGAGGATTTAAGTCAACGGACGTTCCTAGGATGCGCCTTGACGAGCTGGAGTTATGGAATTGCTTTAGTTACTATCCTGCTATTACTTCTTATGATGTCCTAGATGGACAATCAGGAAAATTTATAGGAAAAGACAAGAAATGGTACTCAGGTGCCTATCTTTTTACTGTTGACTGGGCCCACCCAGAGAGTAATATAGTCGACACCGATCATTCGGAAATTCCGCACGAACATAAGTGCGCTCATGTATTGGCATTGGAAAATGGCAATTATGCGGCTCAGCCAAATAACAGACTAATCTGGAGCATACCTTCGTTTACCGTAAGGGACGATATACCGTTCGACTGGAAGGTTCAAACTAGCGAATGGAATGTTGAAGATAGTCGTAAATGGAAAACAGAAGATAGTGATAACTTCTTCTACAACATTGAAGAGACTAAGGAGGATTAACAATATGAATTACAAAATGATAATTAGAAAACTTATTATCAGGCCCCTTAAAAAACTTTGGCGTTTTGTGAGGAAAAATGATTAAAAAAATATGGGGCATCATTTGTTGGCCATGGTTAAAATTTATTAATTGGTTAGCAAAAGGATTGCCAGAAAAAAAAGATGGACAATAAAAACTGTAAAAAATGTGGTCATTTATGTCACTGCGTAGAAGCAGATCACGAAGGATGTAATTGTGCAAACTGTGATTGTAATGGGGAACAGGCTGAACAAGCCACCTATGAAACTCATCCAAAGACATCCGGTGAACTTGTTATAGATGACACGAACGATTGCGAAGGATGCCAATGAAAAAATTATCTTTAGTGTTAGCGTTGCTATTTGCATTAAGCGCCTGCTCGGTAGGCAAAAAATGTGTTGTTACCGACGAAGGCAATGTTGTATCTAGTTATGTATGGTTTTTTAAAAACGGGAAACCAGCTGAAATTGATAAAATAAACTGTTTCTAGGAATAACCGTGAAATATATATCAACATTATTATTTCTGATACTATTGGTGTGTTCAACGACAGCCTATTCTGCAGAAACACAAACAAACGTCTCGGGCAGTAATACAAGTATCGAAGGGGGCTATACCGGGGGAGCAACAACCTATGAATCAGGTTCCTCATCCAGTACAACTACAAATAGTACTAGTAATAGTAATATAAGATCAGCACCCCCAACATCTAGTGCTCCATCATACAATTC
>Ga0208013_1001419_pt1 | contig 11174 bp, 10 predicted proteins | sample 16_taG_FD_184091 | JGI IMG/M metagenome (GOLD analysis project Ga0208013, IMG submission 184091) | Marine viral communities from the Subarctic Pacific Ocean - 16_ETSP_OMZ_AT15313 metaG (SPAdes) (version 2) | ecosystem: Environmental > Aquatic > Marine > Oceanic | place: Pacific Ocean | collected...
CAGACAAACTTGCAGACACATCTTTCCATTACGACGATTTCGGTCGCTTTTGCGGCCTGCCGCCGGGATTTTCCAGGCGGATTTGTCCGGCCCTCGCGGCCGGATTTGCATTTAAGGGGTTACCCTCCTAAATGTAACTACAAGCTGACGCGGGATGGAGCAGTCCGGTAGCTCGTCAGGCTCATAACCTGAAGGTCGTAGGTTCAAATCCTACTCCCGCACCCACTAAGCCCCTGATTTCTTTGCGGAAATCAGGGGTTTTTCTTTTGTGCAGATATGCCGAATTTTCGAAGTCCGCATCAGGTCCGCAATTTTCTTGAAAGAATTCCACAGGTTTGGCCGCCGCCACGCGCGCGCGGATGCCAGGCAGGAGCCAGGGAAGCATTAGAACCGATCGAGACCGTTTGGCGGCTATGAGGTCTATCTTCAGAGAAACGGGGGTGGTCTGGGCTGAAGTAGTGCCTGGTTAGTCTTTCCTGACGCAATTTCGGGTCGACCAGTCAGGCAGCGCCCGGCAGGAGCCGAGGACGAAGAAAGCGGATCATGGAAACCATGACGCCTTGGTCTCGCCCGATCCGACCCTAGAACCCATGGTGCCCCAGAAAGCGCACCCTGTAAGAGGGGGAAGGGGCCGACCCTTACCCCTGTTCCCATCCTTTTCGGGTAGAGGTGCCTTCCGTGCAGTCTTGCAGTCAGACCGGATCGCGTTCCAGGGACCGGGCGTCCTTTCATCCGACAGAAGCCGCGAGCCTTCGAGAGTTAAGGAAGGGGGAGGGGCCTAGCATCCGCGCGCGCGGCGGCGGCTTGATATATAAAAGTACCCTTATGGCTAATGCGGTCATGACACCTAATGACTCCGCATCAATACCCACGGCGTCGCCGTGCCTATCGGTAAAGGTATTGACCCGAAGCCATCAGGCGTCGATTGGCGGATCATCGGTTTTGGTGCGAGCACCAAATCCTTGGATTTGATTGATGAGAAAAATATTGCGGAGATTAGAACGTACCAAATGTTTGGTCATTTTCTGGAATGTGCCTTCCGATCTCCACCGCTTCTCCACCTCTTAATTTTCGCATGAGCCGAAGTAGAATACGGCCACGCTCGGGACTGTTGATATCAGTCTGTGAGATTTGAAAAGCTCCGCCACCGGATTTCCGATGCTGCTTGAGAAGGAGATCACTTATCCGATCAAGTTCCCTGTCAAAGGCACGCAATCCTGCCCAGGCATAAGCCGGAACCGGTTTTCTGCCATCGCATATCATTTTAGCCATCGCCGGACTGTATGTGTCCTCTGAGTGGGCCGTCAGGATTTGGGCTAACTCAACATATGTCAGCTGCATATGGTCTACGAAGGCCCCAAAGGGCGTTAGTTTGCTCATTTCAATTTTCCTTGTGCTTGAGCGAATTTACGTTCCGTATTCGCCGGGTTGTCACGGAACAGTTCTCTGATTTCCTCGCCCAACGTTCTGGCGAACGTGGAGAGGCCGACGAATTCAATGTTTCGGCTCGCAGCGAGCGAAAGCGCACAGCCCGCTATCTGAGCCATCAACATTTGTTCGCGCTCTGCCTTTAGGACCTCGGCAATGTCCGATTCCGTAGCGAAGCTTTTCATCTTTGAAAGATCGTCCTGGAGCTCTCGCCGCGCTTGAACCCAAAGCCTATGTTCAGGCCAGCGCGAACGTGTGGCATCGAGAGTAGGGCGGGTGTAGCGGATATCCGACAGAAGCCCATTGAGGATTCCGGGCAGCTTGGCTTCAAGCTGGCTCCACGTCGTTACGCCCCAGTCGTCTTTCAGGTGTCTTTTGTAAGCGCGCAGCTCTACTCGCCAAATCTGCGAGCGGTCCCTATCATCCAGATCCAGTGCCGGTAGGCCCTGTCTCTCGCGGCTCTTGTTCCAGACGACGGGCCAATGACTTCGCCCCTTGGCCAGAACTTCCGCACGTTTGTCGTAGACGACTATCTGCCGACCTGGATTTTTGCCGACCGTGACCGATTCGGTCCGACCGGTCCGGCCAGCTTCTTTATATTCCTCTATCGGAACATATCTCTTCCATCCGAAACGCGGATGCATCACGAAGTTATCCGCGACAAGCTGGAAGCCTGGGATAATGAAGTCGATTGCGAAGTCGACTCGAGAAATACTCTCTTGGCCCTGGCGCAGAGGGATGCCGAGTTTATCAAACTTGCTTTCGAGCAAGTCTTTGACTCCGCCCAGCCCGAGAAGGGCCGTTTGCATAGCACTGGCTGAAATGCGAATGCCCCAAGGGTCATTCTTGTTTGGAGTCTTGATACCCCATTTTTCGCCAGCGCTACCGGTACCACACCAAAAGGCATAGCCACCTTGTATACCGCCCGATGAGACGTTGAACTCTACACCATCCAAAGACACCCTGACTGGCGCTTTTATTTCCCCGGCCTTCTGCTTCGCTTGATGCAGGATCGGCATGAACTTTTCGGGGAGATGGACTGCATAGGAGACGTCGAGAGCGTCAAACCCCTTATGCAGTAGTTCCACGTCTCACCACCTTGAATGCTGTCGTAGGGGGGGGTGTTACAAGGACCCCCCCACGCATTTCTCCGCTCTCAGCTAGGTTCGGCATGGCTTGCGCTCCTGAGAAAGCAGCCATTCGACCAGGCTCTCTTTGTTGTAGAGAACTTGCCTTGCGAGCTTGATTCGAGGTGGTCCGACGCCCTCCGAATACCAGCGGGCGAGGGTACGTTTGTTGACATTGAGGAAGTCAGCAGCTTCCTCCCAGGTCAAGAATTCTGTCGAGATGTTTGGCAAACCAAACCTCCAAAGTCAGGGGTGGTCCTCATTCTTGCGAACGAGAACCCCAGATTGTTGGGGTTAGGCCGTACTGGTTTGCGCTTCTCTGTGACTGCGGTTGCGCATGACCTTCACCTAAGTTTCCGGATCTGGCTCGGATCTTTTCTGCCGAGGTTTGCCGCTTAGGTGGGTCCCGCTTTCTATATCTTCGGGCCTGTCTCGAAGTAATACTTCTGTGCTCGAGGTGTCAACGGTCGATCACAAATTGAGCCACGTCTCTGGCGGCCGGCGCCCTGGGCGAGCCAACTGTCTCCAAATTAGATGTCGGGCGTAGCGTTAGAGTCTCTAAGCGTCGGTCAGTCTACGAAAATTCTATGGCCTGCTCGGCGTGGCGTCTCTCAAACTAAGCTAAATTGCACCTAGCCCATGGCTAAGTGCAATTTAGCTTAGTTGCATGTTAGCTCGCTTGCCTGAAACTTGCCGTGATGTATTTCCGTCCAACAAACCTGACGTCCATTGAGGATCTTCGAATACCGATTTCCTTCAAATTCTTGAATAGTTTCGTCTTGAAGTACTGCTTTCAGAAGTTCCTTGCTTGCCTTCAATGTGAGCGGCTCTCCGCCATTTTTAACGTGCAGTACAACTAGGGCACGCTGCCGACGATCATCTTCGTCGGATAATGCGTTGTCGACATGATATCCTAGTCCGACTCCCAGGAACTGAGGCTTCGTGCCGACCTTCCAAGATCTTTCTGATAGCTCCTTGCACAGATTGAAGGCTCGGGCGTCAGTTTTTCTTTCAATTTCTTCGATACGAATTTCAGGGAGGCTGGACACTGGTGTTGTACGCGCTTTATCAGCCCAACTCGATGCAAGCCCCAAGCAGATTAGTGCGTCAGCGTTGGCCAGCGCAGCCTTGTATTTAGAACCCTCTAGAAATTGGTTTAGTCTGGTCTGATTAAAAGTTGTTGTCGAGGCGAAACGCCATGAGGCGTCCCGCCATAAGATCCAAACTTCTACTTGCTTCGGCCCATCCGTCGTCGCGACTTCGCGCGGATAGGATTTTGCAACAAAGTCCTTTGAGTCAACGTACACATTTACTTGAGCTACTTCCGTTTTCCTTACTGAACTGTCGACAGTTACGTCCCGTCCAGACGCAATCGTATCTCGACCGGATGTGACTTCTCTCACAACACTTACGGACTGTTCTGCTGGTGGCGGTTCTGTAGCCTCTGACTTGGAGAGAACAACCGATTTGGCTGCTATAGCGATTGTCAGCCCAATCCATGGGATTAACAAGAAATACCATGGGATACCTTTTAGCACCATTTCCCACTGTTCCGGCGACCAACTAAAAAGGTCCACCTTTACCATCCTTCATGTTTGCCCAAATCGAATCATCGCAATCTTCCCCCCATCATAGTGTTAACAAAGTCAATTGTAACTTGTTTCCGTATTGTTTTTGATTGAGGAGGACACAGCTTCTGCTGCTTTCAACAACGGGGTATCGAATAGGTGAGCGTAGCGCGCAGTTGTTTGCGGTTGTGTATGGCCCAACATAGCTCCGATTATCGGCAACGACTGTCCACTAGATACGGCAATGCTCGCAAATGTGTGTCGGAGATCGTGTATCCTTACGTCATATATCTGAGCGACTTTTGTAACTGAAAACCAGGTCTTCTTTATATCGACTAGCGGACGACCGGTTGAGGATTCAAAGATGAACTTTGACGAACGGGCCGTCTTACGGTCTTGTAGCAATCTGGTGACTTCCTCCGAAACTGGTACGCGGTGTAGCCGTCTCTGCTTTGTTGTCGCTGCTGGTTTCGTCCAAATCTTAAGCTCACTGTCGAACTGATCCCACGTAGCGTTCAATGCTTCGCCTCGTCGGCAGCCGGTGAATAGGATGAATCGGATGGCGTCGCAGGACGTTCTTTGCGGGTGTCGGTCTAATTCGATGAGTAGTCGTTTTATTTCATCTGGTGACAAATACCGTTCTCGTTTGTGCTCGGGGTTCTTCTCGATGCCAGACGCTGGGTTGCGTTCAAGCCATCCCCATTTGATTGCCAGATTAAAGGCTCGGCGGAGAACCTCAATTACCCGATTGGCGCGAAGGGGGCGGTCCTTGGTTAGATGACGGTGCAGTGCTTCGCAGTCATTAAAGGTGACGTCTTCAACTTTCTTGGAGCCGAGCCGGGGCAGGATCGATTTTATGAACATGGAGCGCTGATCCTGTGCGCTGCGAGGGGCCAGTTTCGGCATATAGTCTTTTTCGTAGCGCTCGAACATGTCCTGCACTGTCGGGGCAGCGCGGTCATTGTTTCGCTGTTCGAGGGGATCTCGGCCCTTTCCGATCTCGACAAGAAACCACTCGGCTTGTTTTCTTGCCGCCAGGACGGTCCATTCAGGATAGCTGCCAATCACCATCCGGCGCTCGCGGCCTTTATAGTAGTAGTTCAGAACAAAGGACTTCCGGCCGCTTGGGTACACGCGAACACCAAAGCCCCGCAGCTTTTCGTCATAGTGGATTCGGCTTTTTGCTTCGGCCTTCAGGTTTTTAACCTGACGGTCGGTGACCCGGAATGGGGTCCGCGTAGAGTCCGTGTTGTGCTGTGTATCGGGTGTCTTTTGGCGTCCGGGCATGTCTTCGGGTGTCCTGAATAACTCCATACTTACAAGGAGTTACACAGAAAAATCCAAATCATTCAAGGGGCTCTGTTTCGCCTCATAACCTGAAGGTCGTAGGTTCAAATCCTACTCCCGCACCCATCATAAGAGTAGTTTGGCCGTCCTGAGAAATCAGGGCGGCCAAATCACCTTTTATAACAAGGTTATAGCCGCTCTCATTTTTGCGCGGCTCAAGGCAAATCCGTTGGATGGTCTTCCTCAAGACGGATCGGACCTCGTCAGCATCCGGAGACGGGTCCGAAACCACTTCCACAAGTGAGCCGATAAGCTCGGCATAGAGCTCGCCCGCGTTCGGATGAACGCTCACAACGGGCTCGCTGCCCATTGCCGCAAGTTTGCCCTCGTTTTCGACTTTTTCTGCTTCCAGGGCGACCAGCTTTTGCTTGAGGGCAGTGGTCGCGACTCCTTCAGCAATCGCATCGACAATCCGGTCGATACGCCTGCCGGCTTCAGCGATAGCCTTCTCAAGCTGAAACCGCTCGCTCCCAGTCGCCTTTTGTTGACGAACGAGTTCTGCGTGAAACTCGCGTGCGGCCGCCTTCTGCGCGTCCGGATGAAGCAGAGCGTTGTTCAGTCCTGCAAGGACGCGTTCTTCCAGTTCTTTGGCCGCAATGGTTCGATTGTTCGAGCAGGTACCCTTCTCGCGCCTTGTCGAGCAACCGTACCTGTTCTGAGAGACAATCGACATTGGACCGCCGCACACAGTACATTCCAGAAGCCCCGACAGGAGCCGTGTTGGCCGCTTCGCTCCACCACGTTTGCGGGAGTGCCTTTGTTGGCGAAGCTTCACAGCCTGCCAGAGTTCATTATCAACAATCCGAAGGTCCGGCACCTCATTGATGACCCATTCGCTTTCGGGGTTTGCCCGCATACGCTTCTTGCCGGAGAAGGGATCCGTGACCTTATGCCTGCGGTTCCAGATGCGGCGACCGATATAGAGTTCGTTGTTCAGGATGCCGTTGCCGGCATGCACCTGTCCATTGATCGTTGAGGCGCGCCAATCTGAACCGCGCGGTGCTGCGACACCTTCCTGATTCAACATGGCCGCGATGCTTCGCGGAGATTTTCCTTCAACGAACAGACGCATGATCCGTCTGATGGTCTCAGCTTCTTCGTCGTTGATGGTCAGGATGCCATTCTGTTCACCCGGTAGGATGTCGTAACCGTAGCAATGTCCTCCGGCCGATCTACCTGAATTCACAACACCAGTCTGACCGCGGCGCGTCTTCTTCGCCAGATCGCGCAGGAACATCTCATTCATCACGCCCTTGAAGCCGACATGCATCGAGTCGACTTCTCCTTCGGAAAGCGTGACGATCGACACGCCGTGAAAGGCGAGGATCTTGTAGATTGTGGCTGTGTCGGCTTGGTCGCGGGAAATGCGGTCGAGCGCCTCTGATACAACGACATTGAAGTGACCGTTCGCGGCGCCCCTAATCAGATCCTGTATACCGGGGCGCGTAACCATTGCGCCGCCCGAGATCGCGCGGTCTGAATAGACGACGGTTTCGGTCCAGGATTTCTGTTCTAGGTGTTGTCGGCAAAGAGCAATCTGGTCTTCGATTGAACGAATAGACTGAAGGTCCGACGAGTAGCGGGCGTAGATGGCGGCTTTTAGGGTCATGACCCTTTCCGATATGCCAACCTCGCATGATATCGCGCAAGCGCTTCGGCGAGATCAATCGCCCAAGATGGGGCTATTTCCCCAGAAAATTCGTCCTCGGGAGGTTCAGTTGGCTTCGCGATCGCCTTTGGAAGGCGACCGCGAGACACGAGTTTGGGGTATTTGCGGTTCACGGTCCGATAGGCAGAAGCTGATCTAGTTCAGCTTCTGACGGTTCCAGACCAGCACGCCGCTGCCATCTTCTTCCTTCTCGAAAAAGGCAGCTCTCAGTGGCTTCTCGAACCCCGGATCATCCAGCTTGACGGCAAGGTATGGAGTTTCGCCATCCTTGCTTTCCTCGCGCCAGGCGGCGCCGAGTTCTGCGCCTCCGGCGAAGATCCGGTAGTCCGGGCCGCCTTCGGCTTTCTCGGTCACCGGGACCATCTGGGCTTTCACATTGATTGTCATGGTCCGGATCGTCCCGGTCCATTTGCCATCCTTCTGGCTGAAGGTGCCAATTGTCGCCATTGCTATTCTCCTTTGCTGGCTCTGGCATGAAGGGCCTTGCGGGCCCGCTTGAACCCGGCATCCGATGCGAGGAAGGTTTCCAGCATGACAGGAACCAGGGTTTCGGGTTTCTCTTCGGCGCCATAGGTCTCGGCATAGATCGCCGCATAGTCGGCAAGCGCGGACGCGAGATCGGGTTCAACAGAGAGGGTCAGTTTGACCGGCGTGCGATCCGGCAGTTGGGCAATGCGAAGGCTCATCAGCGGCCTCCCTGAGAATAAGGCCGCAGCACGAGATCACGCGTCACGATGACCCGCACCGGCCAGCCGGGCCGGATACGAAGGGTCGGCTGGATGCCGAGGTTGCGATCAACGACGCGCTCCCCGGCCTCAGACACGCTGTCGCCGAACCCGCGCCGTATGGCACGTTCGATATCATCCTCGTCTGATCCTAGTTCCGCGCCGATGCCGAGAACGGTCGCAAGACCAGCGGCGACAAATACCCGGTCCCAGTGATGGTCTGTGCGGTCAGAAAGGCCCGCAAAACCCTGCTTGTCTGCGGCAGGTTCAGATATCTGCACAGAACTGCCATCCGGGAAGATCATTCGGTCCCAGATCAATAGTGCGCGCTGCTGGCCGAATGAGATTTCGGACTGGTAGCGCCCGATCAGCCGGGTACCCTGCGGAATGAGAAGATAAGCTCCGGTGACGGTGTCATAGACCGGCTGGGTGACCTGCCCGATGACCGAACCTGGCAGATCCGAGTTGAGGCCTGTCACAAGCGAAGCCGGGATAAGCGTGCCCGCCATGACCTGGTAGGGCGAGACCGGTGTCTCGAGATCATGCGGGTTGTAAATCGCCCCATCGCGTGCCTCGTCCGCGAAGGCGATCTTGCGGGCTTGCAAGTTGTCATCCTTACCTGGACCTGTCGGCAAGGCACCGGCGCTTTGGCTAGCGAGCGCCAGCAGCTCAGAGCCGAACGAGGCCGGAACTCCGGCAGACGGCAGGGATGCCGGCCCGATGCTCGGCCCAGCGCCAATGTCAAAGAATACGGAGGATTTGCCCGCTGCGTCGGCAAGCTTAGCCGCGACAAGACGTTCGGCCCGAAGGGCTTCATCTTCAGGCGAGGGCCTGAAATCATCCGAGGCTGCGACATCCCACTCCGGATCGAGCCCCCATTCGCGTTCCTCCGAAACCACTGTCCCGCCGAGGTCGCCGGCCATGGGTGCGCCAAGCTTTGGCGTTCCGGGCGACGGCGTCCAGGTCGCATACGACGAGGGAAGTTCTGCCAGTCCATCCGGCGCGCGCTTCGTGGCCGTGTTGTAAAGTTCCTGGCGATCCGCGGGATCGGCGGCCTTGGGCGGATCGAGCGCAATGGAGGCGGCAGCAAAGAGCCCCAGCACACCGAGCCCGGCGCCGACCATCAGGACTTTCCGGTTGATCCGTGTGACGGGTCGCGGCCGCGCGCGCAGTTTCAGGGCATCGGCCTGCTGCGGGAAAGGGGCTGGCTCGCTCATCCCTTGCTCCCGAACAGGCTCGCGAGACCAGACCTCGGTTCGCGTTTGCGGATCCGCACCACGGTCTGGGATTTCTCACCAAGACGAAGCTCAGCGGCCCGGAAGAGATGATCGACAATGTAGTAATTGCCCTTGAGGCGATAATTGACGAGTTCGGCCTCGCCAGAAACGCCAAGGACAAAGAGGGGCGGGGCCTCCATAGTCGACAACCCTTCCGGCATCTGGATGAAAACCTGCCGCCCATCATCGAACACGCGGACGGGTCGCCAGTCTGGACGGTCACCATCGATCAGGTAATCAAAGTCCAGCCGGTCGAGTGCAACACCCGGCATGATTGATGTCTCTTCCCGCGCGAGCGCTACGCTGTTGCGAGAGATGAGTTGCGAGAGCTCGTCGGCCGGATAGCGCCAAGACAACGCCGCCATATAGGTGCCGTCACCGCTCTCCAGTTCCAGATGATAGGTCCGCCGGTCTGTCGCAATCATGAGATTGGTCGAGAGGCCGGCGCCGATCGGTTTGACCAGAACATGTGCGCGTGCTGTTCCGCCTGAACCGGAGGATGTATCTCCCACAATCCAGCGCACCGTATCGCCAGCCGAGACAGAGACCAGCGTCTCTCCGGGCTGCAGCGCAATGTCGGAGACCTGTCCCGGCGCGGCATACAATCTGTACAGCGCCCCTTCTGTATAGGGATAGACCTGAATGGCATTTACATAGCCGTCCACGGACGGTTCGATCCGGGCTTCTGATGTGCCCTTGCGGATCGTCTCGGAGGGCGAGGTATAGACACGGGTTACCGTGCGCTTGACCCCGTCGACCGGTTTCATCTGGCCGGGAAGCGGCAAAGGTGTTGGTGTTTCGACGATCTCGACAGGACGGGGCTCTGCGTCCTCGACCTGCGCGGCGGCGACAAACAGTTCCGGCTCGATCGGCGCGGCCTCCGGAACGCTGGCGCAGGCGGTGGCAAGGGCCAGTGTGGATACCAGTGTGAGAGTGCGGATCATGGGTTGTCTCCTGTGACAAGGTCTTCGCCCCAATTGAGGCTGTGGATGTAGAGGCCGAGCGGGTTGGCGCGGAGCGTCGGCGCATCGCGCGGCGGGGAGTGGATAAGGGTGAAGAGGCCGGTGAACCGTTTGACGCCGGTCAGCGCGCCATTCTCGTAGGTCTTCTCAAGCCAGCGCGCCTGGAAGGACTCGTCCGAGACGCGGACGACACTTACGACATCGACACTGCGCGAGCGACGTCCGATCTCGGCGAAGGGGTCATTGTCGCGGGCATAATCGCTGAGCGTGATGGCGGCCTTGTCGGTCACATAGTCATAGGCCGCCAACCAGTTCTGCCGGACAATGACCGGATCGACGGAAAGACTGCGGACATCGGAGATGAAGTTGGCGAGGTGATGGGCGACCTGCGCATCGGTCGGGTCGTAATTGGCGAGGGCAGGGCCGACGGCTTTCACAGAGCCTGTGTCGTCCACTTCGACCACATATGGCGTCACTGTGGATTGCAGGCTGCGCCAAACAAGGGCGGCTGAAGAGGCCGTCAGAAGGACCAGCAACCCGAGTGCCATCAGCCGCCAGTTCCTGGCCTGTACGCGGGCAGATCCGATCCGGTCATCCCAGATCTGGCCGGCTTTCTGGTAAGGCGTTTCGGGATGCGGGCTTTGCCCGTAATGGGTGGAAGTTCGCCTGAACATGGGATCAGTCCTCGTCTCTTTGAAGTTTCGGGTTCTCACCAGCCATGCCGCGGTCGCCATCTTTCAGAGCGTGCACAGTGATCGCGCCGGCATGCTGCAGGCGTTGTTCTGTGCGCAGGCGCCGGGCCCAGGCCGGGCTTGAACCGCTGGTTCCGGCATCGCTGACGCCCGTAGATGCTGTGCTCCCGCCGGTTGCCGCAAAGGCGGCTTCACTGCCGCGCCTGTAAGCATTTCGGGCGCCTTGCAAGGGCCGTCCGGCCATGCGCCGCATGGCGTCCGAGCCAGCCTGCGCCATACCTGTGGCTCCAGCGAGATGCCCGCGCCAGCCGGTGGCGCCGGAACCAAGCCGTCCAAGGTCATACGAGGTGCGAGCCGCGCCCGACATTGAGGCCCCGGC
>Ga0208013_1001420_pt1 | contig 11169 bp, 29 predicted proteins | sample 16_taG_FD_184091 | JGI IMG/M metagenome (GOLD analysis project Ga0208013, IMG submission 184091) | Marine viral communities from the Subarctic Pacific Ocean - 16_ETSP_OMZ_AT15313 metaG (SPAdes) (version 2) | ecosystem: Environmental > Aquatic > Marine > Oceanic | place: Pacific Ocean | collected...
GGTTTCGTTAGAGACATCAAGAGAATTATTTGAAAATGATTTGCTTAAAAAATCTGAACAAGTACCTGTGGACCAGGAGCAACATTTTTTATTGGAAGATCTTTATAAAAGTGTAGAGCAAATTGAAACAAGAATTGAGGATATGATGCACAATAAAGTGAATATCCAATTTATACAAAAACAAACGGAGAAGCTTTTAGAAGATGTTGAGGTCCTAAAAGATAAAGTAAGAGCAAATAAAAATGGAGGTACACATTGACCGAGTTAGTGGTAGCCCTATTGATGATAATCAACGGAGAGATCAAGGAACACAGAATCCAAATTGATCCTAAAACAGGTAAGCCTTCAATGGCGATGTGTTTAAAAGGTAAAAGACATGCTACAAGAGGTGAGAAAAAGGATAGTAATATTACTCATCAATGTATAAAATCTATGGCTGAGACTGAATTAAACATAGACGGGTCCAAGTCGATTAAAAAATTAATCCTTGAATAAAAAAGCCTACGCATCTTTTCTTAAAAAGAATAGAAGAAAGAACCCTATTGCTCAAGATTTAAGTGATGGACGTTATCACCAACGTGTGGTAAAGAATAAAAAGGTATACAATAGAAAAAATAAATATGACGAAGATCAGGGATATAACAAGTGAAGTCATAGTACCAAGACCAGTTAAAAAGACTCAAAACGATGAATCTTTTTTTATTGGACAAGTACCAATGGACACGCCACCAGAAACTACAGACATAGAAGTATCTGGAAAGCAACCCATTAAACAACCTCACTTGGACTATTCTGAATCAACGGACATAGATACAAGATGGAAATCTATTAAGGATATATATTAATGATTACAAAATTTTTAAATTGGATAAAAGGTTTATTTACACCAACAAAAGTAGAAAAAGACCCACATTTAGAATTATACGAAGACGTGCCGGAACCAGAAATTCCAGTACATGTTCCTTTTGTTTGCGCAACTCACGAGCGATTTAAAAAATCATGCGCTGATTGCAGGAAGCAGGCCCAAGGACATGTCGTCTAAAAAACTAAAACTACTTCAAGAAGGTACTAAAATAGAAGCGGAAATAGTTAATGGGGATTGCCCTAATTGTAGGTGCCACACGGTATTAGTCTCACTATATGAATGTGTATTTAGATGCATGACTTGTGGTTTTGATCTTGAACAAAAAGTTAATGGAAAAATTTCATACATTCCTCATGGTGGAAACAAAGGGGATATTAAACTAGAGTCTCCACATGGCCAAGATTAAATTTACTAGCTTTACACCTAGAGACAAACCTCCAAAACGTCCCAGAGTTCACAAAAAGCGAAAAAATAAATCAGAAAAAAGAACGTTTAAAGCATACAATCGTCAGGGGAGATAACTTCCTGCCTTTAAAAGAAATAAAGGCAGAAAGAAAAAGGTGTGTATGTGATATTTATACCACACTACATATTAAGTCAAGCTTCCTTTTTTCTCAGAAGGATAATCCTTTTCCGGCATACAGAAAAATTTTATAATAGTTCCATATTTATTAATATCTTTTGGACCAATCTCTTTAGCTTTTTTAATAGACTCTTCATAACCCGCAATCATACATTCATAGTGGGTGTTGTATTTCTCAGCCATAGGGAAAGGTTCCAAACATTGTTGATATACACTTGTACATATTATCATTGTTAAAATAAATTTCATAATCCCCTTGACATCTTTTTTAAGTTGTATATTATCCTATTTTATATAACAAAAAGGAAATATGACAGATACAACTAAATTTAAAAACATTTGCGTCAATAAGCCAACTTATAATAACGTAATTGTTTTGAGTAAAGAAATATTTGAGGTGCCTTTGTCTTTATCAAAGACTCTTGAGTACATCGTAGAGAAAGAAATGAAGCGACTAAAAAAAGGTAAACCAAATGGAAACAACAAAGACTAAAATTTGTCCCAAGTGTAAAGGGAATGGGTATTTAAAGATATTAATAGAAGAAGGCCGAGAAGAAATTATTGCTCAGTGTTCTTTATGCGAATCAGAAGGAGAAGTGAGTGAGACTGATAATCACCTGTTTATTACTGCTGATGGTTTGCACAAGTTGCAGTAGAGACTTTGATCTTAACCCTTGGACAACTATTTTAAAAAAAACATTTAATGACAAAGAAAGTAATAATAAAAAGTAATAACATAACTCCCAAACAATGGTCTGTACTATTGTTAGAGTTAAATTTAATGATACAAGCGTGGCGCCCGTATGCTAAACTAGAACTTGAAGCGCCAGGTTTAAAAAAAATAATATCCTGGGGGACAAGAAAACATGATGACAAAGAAGATAGATGAAATGGCCCAGCTTTGGGAAAAAACTAAAGATCCTAAATATAAAGATCTTTGGTATAAATATATAAGGGAGTTTAATAATGGATCTGATACTTTTAAACGATGGGGTATACCATCTAGTAGAAGTGACAAAAGAAATGACAAAGGGAATAAAATTACTAAGTGAAGTAGATTGTTTTGATTTATGCGATATATTAAGAGTATATTTAACAACTTATTATGACTATCCTATAAATATTCATGTGATGAATGATGGTAGTGGAGATTTTTATGGATGTATATGCAGATGATTTTAGCTAGTATAGGACTGGTTGTAGCAATCTTTGCAGTAATAGTTTTACTATTACTGCTCTGGAACAATGAAAGGATAAAATGAAATATAAATTTATAATAACCGAAGATGGAAAAGAAAAAGAAGAAAAAGAAGGAATGTCTTTTAAAAAAATTTTAAAATCTTTAGTAACCCCTAACCCTAAGTGGAGTGGTTCTATTGAATATAGAAATAAAAAAAGTAGAGAAATGTTTCATCAAATATTAAATGGTAAGAAAATATAGATATCTAGCTTCTGATCATGCATATATTAATTCTGAAAAAGGATTTGTAAATGCTGTAATTGGTAGAATCTTTAGACCTTCTTCTTTAAAAAAGAGAAAAGGGAGAAAGGTAACCTGGGCTCCAGCCATTACTCGTGAAGAGATGTGGGCTGAATTGTTTCTCCATGTTCAAGAAATGAAAGACCAGTATCCAGATACTAATGGTAGAATTTGTGAGTATTGCAAGCAGCCGTGGACTTACAGCAGGCGACCAGGAACTAGGGGCTTAGGTATGCAGCCGAGAGGACCTAATAATCCTAAAAATTTTTCTATTGATAGATTAGATACAACTAAAACTTACGAACGAGGTAACTTAGTTTTCTGTTGTGCTGGTTGTAATAATAGAAAGAATCAAGTGAGACTCGATGATATAATAAATATAGTAAGAGTCTGGATGAAAAGGAGAGTAAATGAAGCAGAAAAGATTGATTGAGTTGCCTAAATTAAGACAAGATGTAATTAAATCCGTCTATACTAAATATAGTAAATTTAATGATTTAATAGATACAATTTTAGATAGAAAAAGAAAGGAGCAGAATGACAAAGGAAAAGATAAAAGAAAAGGGTAGAAAATGGGATGGTAGATCACGGATTCCTACTAAAAAGTACAAAGAAAATTACGATCGAATTTTTAAAAAAAAGAAAAAAGTAAATGGCTATTATTATGATTATGATGGTAAGGAAACAATTCTCTATGAGGATGAAAGGTAGTTTAGAATGACTCTAAAGTGGAATAAACTATATCATTACCCAGCGTCAACGCGTACTACAACTGATGGTTTAAGGACTTATGATATTGGTGAACAAAAGTTACCAAGTGTTACGAGTATTTTAGGTAAGACTAAATCTAAAGAGACTGAAGAATCTTTAGCCAGGTGGCAGGCGAAAGTGGGCGAGAATGAGGCAACTAGGATCAAGGAACTAGCGGCTTCGCGCGGGACCAACATGCATAAGCACTTAGAAAAATATATTTTAGGGGAAGGTCATTTAGATTTAACGCCCGAAGGCAAAATTGCAAACGACATGGCGACCACGATAATTGATAAAGGATTCAATGATTTACAAGAAATTTGGGGATCAGAAGTTACTTTACATTATCCAGATTTGTACGCCGGAGCTACAGACTTAGTCGGAGTATACGACTACGAAGATAGTATAATAGATTTTAAACAATCCAATAAACCAAAGCGTAAAGAATGGATCGATGATTACTTTATGCAACTAGGAGCCTATGCTATGGCACATAACCATATTTATAGGACGGAGATAACTCAAGGTGTTATACTGATGTGCACCCCAGACTGTTACTTTCAAAAGTTTCAAATAAAAGGTCGTGAGTTTATTAAATATCAACATCGGTTTTTAGAAAGGGTCAATAAGTATTATGAACAAATATCTAATACAGAAAGTAATTAAGAGAGAAATTTCTCAGATGTGGGAAGTAGAAAAAAATCTTAAGAAACTTTTAAGTGTTGAAACAGAAGGTGTCCCAGAAGAAAGGTTGGATGGACTATTTACTAGAATCAGCCAACATTTGAACACAATTGCTTCAGCTCAAGACAAAATTATACTCATTCAGGCTATGGCTGAAGAGTGTGGCATAAATGTCACAGATGAAAAACAAGTAAAATAGCGCTTCATCACCTCCCTATAGGTTTTCTGAGAATACAAAATTAGAAAATCAGCACTTTAAAAATAGAGGTGATCAGGTGTTGAGGTGATCAGCAAGGAATACCAATGGTTTTAGAGAGCATAGGGGTCGCGCGGTACTTTTGGGTACCCAAATATAGAAAAAATTCTAGAAAATGTTATAGGGTTAAGCTATGATAGGCCGAAATAAATATTGGACAGGACCATCTCCGTGGATGGAAGAGTTTAATAAGAAACATAACCCCGAGATTTACCATGGCAAGAAAAAAACCAAGAAGAAGAAAACAAGTCGTCCCAAGTCAACCGAACGATATCCCGTATTCAAAGTACAGGATTGAATGGGTGGATGCGTTCAGTGATTCAGGTTGGGCTGATGACAGAGAGTTTACTAAAATGAAATTAGCAAAACCAATTAACGAAGGTTGGGTATTTTCTAAAGATGAAGATTCAGTAAAAATATTTGCGTCCTATGATTTAGATCCTTCTACAAGAGAAATAACTTTTGGGGATAGAACAATGATTCCTACTTCGTGGGTTGTGAAGATGGTTAAATTAAGTTAACGGAAGCTTTGGTTTTACGTCTTCAGGTTTTACACCTTTCGGTGGGTCATTCTTTATTAACATTACAGCGCTCTCATCAGTTATTTGCTCAATACGCTTATCTAACTCCTGCTCTGATAAGTCTTCTAATTTCCCTGTTCTAACTATTTTTTGATCTACATATAGTCCGCCGACATGTCCTCTTGCTTTCTCAGCAATAGTAGCTGCAGAAAAAGATTTAGCTCTAATGGCTTCATCTCTGATTCTACCTAGTTCAGTTAAGTGACCACCATAAGACACACCATATTTTTTATTACGTTCTTCCCTTAGTTGTCCAATATACTTATGTACCTCAGGAGATAGTTTAGGGTGTTGTAATTCATATGCTTCTTGTCGTGCTCTGTTCTTGCTGTATCCAGCTTCAATAGCACATTCATATGCATACTTACGTCCTTCAAAGAACACTAATAGCTCGGCAAACTTTGCCTGCATTGGTGTAAGTCGTGGTGCGGGTCCTCGTTTTTTCTTCACAATTTCCGTCATAGTTGACAATATAAATAGATTATCTTATAAAGTCAAATATGAAAGATAAGCGCACATATACTAATATAAAGGAATACAACGAAGAAATGACATATGAAAATGAAGTGAAAATATCAAATGATGACAGAGGATCAGGTGATTTAACTTTTCAAATAGAACAATTAATTAAACAGAAAGAATTTTTACAAGATAAATGTCGACAGGCTGGTCAGTCGATTGAAGGACTGACGAAAGAATTAGATAGATTGTCGGAAGAGAATGATAACCTAAGAACGATGTTGGGAAATAATAATGCTAAAAGGTAGAGATCTTATTATGATCTTCGAAAGATTCGTAGGTCCTAAACAGAAAGCAAGTGTTACTCAAGATGCTCGAGTTCAAGTTCGTACTCCGGATGGGCGACATTATGACATCAAAGGTGTAGATTTAGTTGAAAATAAATTAATTGGTGCTAGAGAGACTCATAGGATTGTAATTTCTACGCACGAAGAAGTCGCTAAAATGGGTAAACCAAAGCTCATTGTATAAACATTTGTAACCTCGGTTTTTTAATGCGTCCAGAAACAAAATTATGGCATGATTTTAAAAAACATACACCGCAAATTAGTTGGACTAGGATTGAAAATTCATCTGTATTGGGCACTCCCGATCTATTGGGTTATAATACTTTTGGCACCTTTTTTACCGTAGAGCTAAAGGTTATTTCGGGTTACAAATTAAGGCTCTCACCACATCAAATTGCGTTTCATGTGAAACATCCACAGCACACATTTATACTTGCCTGGAAGGCCTCTCGAAGAGAGTACAAAATGTTTCCAGGCTCTAGTATCTTGACACTAGTAAAAGATGGATTCAAGTCACCTGCTGCTTGTGACTATGGGCTTGTCGCTTGTGGATTATATCTTCAGAATCTTCAGTAGCTTGCAACTGTAGCTTGTAGCTTGCAACTTTATTAGCCTGTAGCTTGTGGCTTGTAACTTTAGCAGCTTGTAGCTTACGTAGTTTCCGGAGCTCCGCATAATACTTAGGATGTCTCCAGACATGGGTCATTTTTTAATTTTCAGGAATCTTAATAATTTACAAACCTTACAATAGCACAACCAGTTATATTCGTATTGTTTAATGTTTCGGATAAGCCACATTTGACACCCCCTTGTCCCAGCATTGTCTACAGCTGCCGCACTCGTTCCCCTGTTCAGCTGCCGGGCAGGTCTTGCCTGCCTGAACAACTGTTGACGTATGGGGCCAGAAATTAACTGGCCCCTGGTCTATCATATGCGAGGACACACGAATAATTAAATTTTTTGGTACCACAGCTGGATCCAGTAGCGTCAGCAGCTTCACTTCACGTGTTGGCATCCAGTGCTGCACCTGCTGTGTAGCGTTGCAGACTTCAAAAATATTTTTTAGATGTTGAGCTCCCTGCAGGTCCCCTGAGTCGTGCCACCTAAAGAAGGGCACAGCCCGGCTGTAGTGTGTGACCAGCAGCGTCATGGCTTCCACCCATTGCGGATGGACCAGAGACTGTTGTCTCCGCTCGAGTGCTTCCTTAACGTTCCTGAACCTGTAGCGCCCCTTCATGGCGTAACAGCCAGCACAGACAGATCCGGCCACGGCTTGCAGCTTCACCCCTGTGATACATCTCCAGGCTGGCAGGTTATAAGCATAACCCGGCATCTTAGACGGTGAGCTCAGGCCCCCTGTAATTTCTTTTGCTTCTTTTAATTTCATAATTTCCTCGCTTTCTACGTCCTATATAATCTTATAATACTAGTTTGTCAAGCTTGCAGCTTGTGGCTTCAGTCGCCTGTAGCTTGCGGCTTGTGACTTTAGAATTATTCTAAAGTGGCCGGGCGCTCTTCCCACCACCGGCTGTATACGCCGCGGCAGTAATAGCGCCAGGTCCTGCTTTTTAGTTTGCTTTCTTTGCTTTGCCACCCTGAACTTGGACCTCTCCATCTCCGAACCCTTTACTCTTCAAGAGTTCTCCTATTTGTGAGATCATCTTAACCTCAGCGTGTTTTTCGTGTTTGTCTTTGTATTTAATATATTCCTTGTTCATGACCACAGGCTCAAATTTAGTATAATAACAAAAGCTCCCATGATCGTAGCCGTCTTTTGTTTTATAACTTTTTTGAGTTGATACATGCCATCTATTATCTTTATAGATATAAATATATTCTATAAACACGTCTCCTTTCATAGAGTCCATGTACATCCATTCATCTCTGAACGTTCGGGCTGGATCTTCTGCTCTCTTCCAGTCGCGAGCGTAAAAACTACACTCATCTAGAGTGTCGCCCAGGTAGCTGGCGTCTCCATGCTTAAAGAGTTCTTTGGCCATCTCAGGCAACCTGTAATGGTCGACCAGGCATTTACCAACGCCATATGGATAACCATCAGAGTGAACGTATATTACTTTCACTTTTTTAGTCTTCGGATCTTCTATTGCTATGTTACTTCTTGTACTCATGTTTCCTCTCTTTCTATTCCTATCTTATATTATATAGGATCAATTGTCAAGCTTTATTTTCAGGCTTGTAGCTTGCGACTTTTTTAAATTTTTTTTCATATTAACCCCTGCAATTTCAGTGCACTTACTCTTGCAGAGGCAAAGGCTCCGAGGCTACTGGCATGGGACGAACCCTCCACCAGGTCACAGCTTGACGTACAGAGGCTAGCGCGAGGCATTACTTGGACGCCGGTCCTTTTCATCATTCGTTACTCTTCTTCGGAGATCCCAAAGTATGGCAATGGATTGACTCCGTCTTTGTGAATTGTTTTCAACAGAATTTTTTCTGCCTGAACTTCGTCTTCAGCATCTATAGTCAAGCCGTCGTAGGGTTGCAACTCATGTTGCATACCCTCAAAGTCCATTTGTATTTTAAATTTCTTTGTCATTAAAATGGCATGTCTTCTGAAATTCCATTTTCTTTTTTAACTTCTTCTGTTAAAATCAAAGCCGGATTTTCTTGAGCTTGAACAATAAAATGCATAACATCTTCATCATCTGAAAGTAGAGTTAATGCGCCTAATAATTTATTAGCCTCATTAATTGTCTTTGCCCATTTCTCTATTCTGTAATCTTCAGAATATTCCGTTTTTCTCTTTCTTACTATTAAGTATATCATATATCCTCTTTCTGTTTAATTAGCTCACATTATATCAGATTATCCTATAAATAGCAAGTACCAAATTGTCGCACCTACTTTAGAATTATTCTAAAAGAAAGTTATTGACATATATATTAATATAGTATATTATCCTATATATGCAAATAAAAAAAGAAAGAGAGGACAAATGAGTAGAATAAGACTAAACCAAGAGTATCGGAACAAGATTGCTAATCGTATGAGAGTACATCTTGAACAAGAAGATACTATTGAAAAACAAAATTATGACAATCTAAAAGCCGACCAGATTGACATAAATGACAATGCTTGGAATGTGGCAGAAACTATTGTCAGAAAACATTATACACCAGAAGATGTTGAAAAAGCATACTATCTACAAAATAAATTTGAGAATGTTGAAACTATCGCCAAAGATAGTTGTTTCCATTTTCATTATATGGGTGAAGTTGAAAGTAGAGATTATGACAACAAACCTATTATGGAACAAAAGCAGATAGAAGAACATTTTGATTTCAGATTAGGTGGTGATTTTGAACATAATGATAGCACTTCATATTCAAGAGATAGTGCGTATGGATATGCTTTATATCGTGATGAAATTAAAGCACAAGATAACTGCAACCCAGATATTTTGATTGAACAAGAGGGCAAAGACCAAAACCCACACAAGACAAAATATGTTGACAACAACGACAAGTATCTTGGCGATAAAGATAGTGGTTATGGCAAAGAGTGGAACAATAAATATCAATTAGATTTAATTGGTAGAGAGTATTGTCGTGATAGGTCTATCGCTTGTAATCAAGAACAATTTATGATGTTGAAACAATGGAAACAAGCCAAAGGACAATTTGTTATGGCACACCATAAGTGGATTAAATCTGTATTAGACCAGATGAAAGAAATTAAACTTGGTCTTAAAGGTTATAAATATCTTGACGAGGCGATTGAGTTATCAACCGAACTTGGACTTGCAATTACTGACGCAGAAATAATCAGAACTAACTCTACTGGCTTAACTATCTACAATCCTAAAAATCTAGCTGATAGAATTAAAGGAATGAAAAATCAGAAAGTTAAAACCAAAGCTGAAAAAATAGCTGAAAGGATATTGTACGAAAAACAACAAAGTGTAAATTAACACTTGACATTAATGGGATTATAATATATAATCCCATTATAAACAGAAAGAAAGAGGAAACATGAAAGACATAACACAACTACCAAAGAAGTTTTATATAACTTACTTTGCTAAAAAACATAAGAAGATAATAACAAGAACTGCAAGCGCAGAAAAACCTAATGGAATATTAGGTAAAATCTTTACAGATAAAAATGGAACTGACCGATTTATCTATTGGGATTTTGACGCAGAAAGTAAATCTGGTGGATTTGGCGACTGGCGTCACGCTACTGGACAATGGGCAATTAAGGAAATAGCCTAATGTGGTTTGATCATATAATTAATTACAATGTAGTGCTATACATAGGTATAGCACTTATTGTTGGTGGTTTTATTTTATTCTTAATCGCTCAACATTTTGAACGCCAAGCAGAAATAAAACTTTTTAAACTAGAACAATTAAAACAAAGTTATGAAAGGGCAAAAAGAAATGACAATAACTGAAATGGAAAAAGAAATACTTAAAGCAATAAAAATAGAAAGTGAAATACCTTTAGCAAGTAAGCAAGGTTATAAAGACTTGGCAAAGTTTGTTAGAAAACTTTTTAAGGAGTATAAAAATGACTGACTATAATTGGTGTCATAATCCCAGTTGCCATACTATTGAAACTCAATCAAGGGTTCGTGGTTCAGGGGATAACAAAGTTTTAAGAACTATGAAAATAAAAGTTGGCAGATATGGAAACTATCAACCCAATATTTGGAATTACTTTTGTAATCAAAGTTGCTTAATGCAATTCTTAAATAAGTTTGGTCAAGAAATTGCTAACACTTATTCAGTTAAGCAACCAAGTGAAACACCTATCAAGGTTAAGAAAACCAAAGAACAAAGTTATAGGTATCAACATAATGGTACTGATTATAAACAAGTACCATACACATCAACAAGAACTACAATAGAAAGTATTAATAATGAATAAATAACCTATGCATTAAACACATACACCACATATAGCTGTCAATAGTTATATCCCACATAATCCCACGCATAATGTCGCAGGTCTGCCTATATTTTTAGGGCGGGCCCACCCCAGAAATCTATAGAGGTACCAAGGGCGGGCCCACCCTGATCGGGGAAAAGGGAGGGCCCACCCTTTTAAATAAAAAAGGGGTCCCAAGCTTACCCTTTATTGATTAATTCAGACGGTTAAGGTATAACTTTTCAAAACATATTTGAGATATGCAAGATAC
>Ga0208013_1001422_pt1 | contig 11156 bp, 2 predicted proteins | sample 16_taG_FD_184091 | JGI IMG/M metagenome (GOLD analysis project Ga0208013, IMG submission 184091) | Marine viral communities from the Subarctic Pacific Ocean - 16_ETSP_OMZ_AT15313 metaG (SPAdes) (version 2) | ecosystem: Environmental > Aquatic > Marine > Oceanic | place: Pacific Ocean | collected...
TTCGACCAACGTTTAGCAGATTATGAAAAATCTGAGTTCCAACCCTTAGATGCAGATGCTTTGAAGCAAGAAAACATATTTGAAGATTTAACGGTGGATACTCAGGCAGCTGATTACGCTAGAGAACAATTCCAACAACAACAAGCGAATATAATGCAGGGCATGAGAGGAGCTGCTGGATCTTCTGGAATAGCTGGTTTAGCCCAATCACTAAGTATGCAAGCTAAAGATCAGGCTAAGCAAACGCAACTTACTATAGGGCAACAATTACAACAAAACAGAAGAATGCAAATGCAAGAGCAGTCTAGATTAAACACCCAAGACAGACAAATACAAATAGCTAATATGGAGGGCGCTAGACAATTTGAGTTAGATAAAATGAGTACGTTAATGGGAGTAGCTGGTCAAAGAATAGCTGGAACGCAAGGAGCTATAGCTGGTAACCAAGTAGCAAAAGGACAGATATTGGGAGCTGTAGGTGATATTGCTGGATCAGCTATTGGCGCGGATTGGAGTGATTATAACTTCAGTAAAACAGGTATAACGTACACACCCTAATAAATAAATAAAATAACATGGCAGCGAATCAAACAATAATAAAAGCAGCGGGACAGAGATATACTTCTGTTCCAGTAGACTATTCTGGGTATATAAAAGGGTTGCAAAGCGTGACAGAAGCCGTAATCAAAAAGACAAAAGAAAACAAAAAGAACAAGGCTTCTATAGATAAGTTAATGGTAGATTTTAACTCAAAAATAAAACCATACTCGCTGCTCGTGAAGGACAAAATAGGAAACGCAAAAACCCCAGAAAAGGCAGCGGAGTTATCAAAGAATTTTACCCAACAAAAAGTAAAATATGAAGCAGCTATGACAACAATGTACAGTATGTTAAAGGATAAAAAGCAGCTTTCAAACTCTATAAGTCCGCATGTAGAAATGTGGATGAGGTCGTTTGGTAACGGTGATTTTGACAAGGAATACACTGTGGAAACACCGGGGATAGGAGAAGAAGGTGATCCCGATTACGTAGCACCTGCAAAACATGTATTCAACATGAGCTTTAGGTTAAATGAGGATCTCGAGGCCGAAGTGATGGGACCGTATGGAGAGTATATTGGCGTGGATGAATTAGAAGACTTGCTAAATGTGCCTAACAATACTGACGGAGCGAAGGTAACCGCGGTGATAAATAACTTTGCCACGTTATCAGATAATAAATCTTACGACGACAAAACAAAAAGGCCCGTTGAGAATTACCTTAAAGAAAAACAGAAGGTAAAACACCAAATTACAAATCTATTTAAAATTGGAGACGGTGATATTAGTGGAGAGGACGTTAAAACCGCTTTTATGTTTGACGAAGTTGGTTTTTATGTGGATGGTGAAGTGGAAGGAAAAACAAGTTTTTTAAAATATTATCTTTCTAACGACAAATTGTTTCCTCCGGAATTTAAAGATAAATACTTGGAATACGAAAAAATGCTAGATAGCGAGGTTTCGGAAAAACAACTAGCTATTATAGCGCAGGATTTAATAGAAAACGATCTAAATATCGACTCAGATTTGGATAAATATATAGACTACTTATTAGAATTTAATAGATAATATGGGAATAACAAAATCACCGTTTAAACATAGAGAAGATGGACACGCGCCGCTTTCCAAAGAAGCTCACGTAAAAGCACACGGTGGTGACGCCGCGGCAGCTGGGTATGAAGAAGAAACAAGCATAGAGAGTATGCTAAAAGAACATAACGAAAAGTTAAAAAAAGAGAAAAAAAAGAAAAAAGTAATACCTAAAGAAAAAACAAAAGAAGAACTTGAGTATGGGTTTAAACTTCCTACCGTACCTGAAGACTTTATAAAAGATAAAACAGACGTTAGTTTAATTAAAAGAAATTCTAAAATTCAATTAATTAATATTATGGGAGATGTTGTTGAGCCTAACGAAGATGGAGAATACGGCGCTAACCTTCCGGAGGGCGTGTATTTTAAAGTAGGTACAAACGCAGAGGAAAGAGACGGCTACCTACCCAGTAGCACTATAACTCCACAAAAAATTATATTTGACGGAACCAACACGTCTGTTTTTAATGGAATTAACAGTGAAATTAAAAACTGGGAAGAAAATCCTCTTTGGGTAAATAGTAAATTAAAGCCTTATGAGTTAGCTAAAAACACCGACGGAAGTTCTATGTACAACGAAGAACAATTAGAGGTAATCAAAGAACACCTTAAAACTAGTGGCGAGGATCCATACCAAGAATCGTTTGAAAATCCCGAGGAGTATTACACTAATTTCCTTAAAAATACTTTACAAGAAGTTACTGGAGAAAAAATTCCAGAAAACTTTAGTATGAGTGTATTTGATCCAAATAATCCAGATACAAACGAATATACCCTGTCGGATTTTGTAAATCTTGATAGAGAAGATTTTAATTGGGAAGATATTTTCATGGACACTAAAACAGGTGAGAAAAAAGTTGGGGAAATAGATTTTGATCCAAAAAGTAACGGGTATGGATATAGAATAAAAACAGCAGTAAAAAATCCTCTTGGGAAATACGTCGCTACAGAGTGGTATGACAATAAAAAACTAAGTTGGATGTGGCACGGCGAAGACGGTGGATGGTATAATTACGCGACCAAAGAATCAGCGCCCTTTAACGGTAAGGCGCACCATCCTTATTTCGAAGGTATAATAGAACCGTTTGAAGACGATCCAATAGATTACGTTGATTTAGTTGCGTCCCAAAACTTATCATCTTCGTATTATACCGATATACAACCAACAAGCACGGAAAGATTTTACCAAGAACAAGAAACGTGGAGCGAAGGAGGTTATATGTACGAATCAGCGCAAGTTGGTATGTCTGATTTCGAAAAAGCACTAGTCAACAAACAAGAGATGGGTAGTAAGTATGGCTTTAATACAAACGGAACGCCAAAAACAAAATCTCAAGTTTTGCTTGGAGAGGTTAGTGAAAGCGGAAAAACAAAAGGTGGGTACGTTGATTACGATGCGATTTGGGCTAGTGAAAACGACAGGGTATCAAGCACTGATTTTAAAGTACCTTATAATAGCGATGGGTACGCGCAACCATTTGATCTTTATACAGACGCAGCGAAACAAAGTACGCAGGACGTGTTAATGGAGGCTCCGTTTTTAATGTTTGGGTATGGCGCTTCTACAGAACAAATTATCGCTAATAATTTCCCTGGTAGTAACGATCAAAAAACACTACAAGAAGCTTACGTTCAAACCTTTGGAGGTATATTACAAAACAGGTATTATACAAACAACACGCAAGAGGTTGCTTTAGAAAACGTAAACCGCGTGGGTGAAGCGTATTTAACTAGTAGCGAAAAAGAGATTAGCGATCTTATCGAAAGTGGAGAGTACGAAGAGGCCGCTAAAAAAACGAAAGCGCTCGGTTATAAATTACTTTACACTAAAGGTGGTGAGATGATTAACTGGGAGAAAGCGAAGGAAGAAGACGCGTTAATATCTGATTATTTCAGGGTTGTCGACCCAAAACAAGAAGCCGCGGCAGAAGAATTAGCGGAATCAAACGCGGGTCCTTCTGGTACTGATAATCTAGAGGAAAAGAGAGCTACCCAATCCTTTGAATTAAAAGCTATGGCTAAAGTGTTAAACCCTGAAGTGACAGATGGGAAACTTTCTACTTTTAAGATATCCGGCTCAGGTCTTAGTGTTAAAGATGAAATACAAGCTTCTGAGTTTTTTGGTAAATGGGCTGTGATGTTCGGAAGTGATAAATACGATAGAAACTGGGAGTTAATTAAGAGTTATGCTAACGGAGACGAGGCTATAGTAAATAACTTAGATTACTTACCAGAGGGACACCCTATGTCAGACGCGTGGAATACAGCGTTAAGAAACTTTAAAACAACAAATAGAGCTTTAGAAATAAACGCTGATCTTTACGATCAAGAGCAACTAACTAGATATGAAGGTTTTAAAACAGGGTTGTTTGGGAAAAGCGAAAGAGAAAAAGAGGCAGACGCCTTTGAAAACACCATGAGTAGTATGGATTATGCTCAGGAAAACAAAACCTCACTTTGGACTCCAACTACCGACAGGTGGAGAGACTGGACTGAAAACACGCTTATGCTTGGTAAGTTTGTTGGATCTATAGCGGTTACTAAAAGACTTCCGATAGGTTGGAGATGGAAAACGTTAAAAGATGGAACGAGAACACTTACAGCTCAAGGAACTGTTGGTGGCGCGATAGAAACATGGAGAAGAGGTTTAATAGTCAATGGGCTCAGAAACGTTCCCGTTAGAAGTAAATATCTTGATTGGATGGTCACCTTACCATCTTACGCGGTAGCGGAGTTAGGAATGTTAACACTTGCAGAACCAATATCACAGGGTATTGGAAACGATCCTTTTATAATAGACATGAATACTGGGGAAATACAACCAGAAGGAGTGATGTTTGGACTTGCTTTAGGTTCGGCAGGTCCTTTATGGGGAAGTATTAGTAAGGGTGTTATGAAAATGCCAGGCGCTAAGCAAGCGACCTTCGCAATGGAAGAATTTAATAGATACCACAAATGGTCAGCGCCTACTTTTAGAAGAACACTTACTAAACAAGCAGGCCAAGCGACTGTAGGTACAAACGTTTTGATATCCTCTGAGTATTTAACTGGACATGGGGCGTTTAATAGTTTTGCACCGGGTGTTGATTATGACACGTGGGAAGACATGGGTTATCTTTCGAAAGAAGATATGAAGGAAAGGCATGGTTTAGAGCACTACTCAATGCATTGGTTCTCTATGTTTATGCTTGGTTCTTTTACACCTGGAAAAGGAAACGGCACGAGACAATTGTACGAGTCTGGTATGGTTGACATAGCTACTTACAAAGGAACAACTAGATGGGCTCAAAAAGGATCTAAAGAATTAGGATTTGAAAAAGCGCCTAGTAGTAAAAATAGATATACTACAGATCAAATAAATGATCAATACAAAAAGAAACTAAAGGAAATTGAAGAAAGTGATTTGTCCAACGAAGAGAAATCAAAAAAAATAAAAAAACTACAGTCGTCAGCTAGAGATATGCATTTTGATAATGAGCTTCAGGCTATTAACAAGATTATCGAAAAAGAACAAATATCAAGAGAAGAAAGACAAATCGTGTTTGATCTTCATTTAAAGCAAAAGAACGGTGAGTCACTTACCGGTAAGGAAATGTGGGATTTTGCTAATTTATCAAAAGAGCAATTACAATATTACAAATCCAAGTTAAATATAGTTGAAAAGGACTGGATCATGTATGAAGATCCTTTGGAAATAGATTCTGAATACAGCCAGTATATAGATGCGATGCATAACAATTACCAACAAGTTGGTATGATAGTTAGTGAAATAAAAATTAAAGATCCAAGGGTAAGAAACGAGATGGTAGAAGAGGTTTATAAACTCGTTAAAATAGAAAGTCAAATTAAACAGTTGAAGCTTGGGGAAAATAAAGATTCAGCACTGTCTAAGCAAAAACTCAAAAAGTTACAAGAACAACAAGATTTACTAGCTGAGACTATTGATGGAAAAATGAAACAATACGATATAGATTTTGACATTAAAGCGGAGAGAACTAAAAGACAAATTGAGAAACTCGCGGAAACATTAGGCAACAAAGTAGTCTATATTGAACCAACAAACAAAGAAAGATTAAAAGAGGAAGAAGTAACGGAGAGTGATAAGAAAGAACAAGTAGAGGCCAAAGACAAGAAGTACAAAGAAAGAATAGAAAAAGAGATTCAAGAGAACTACGAAAAAGAAGGAGGAGGTAAAACAGACGCTGGATTCCACGAAAAAGGTAAGGACGGGAAGCCAGATAAGATTATTATCAATCTACCCAAGGCTAAACGGCAGGGAACTTTAGGGGTAGATATCCACGAGGTAGGGCACTATATATTAAGAGATGCTTTTAAAGAAACTTATAAGGTTATTGAAAATGGTAAGGAAGTAACTAGAGAAAGAATGTCTCAAGAAGGTGTTGATATAGTTGATAATTTTTTAGACAATTTATCTAAAAAAGATAGAAAGACCTTAGACAATATGATAACTGAGGGTAATTATAGATATAAAGATGGACTCCCAAAAGAAAAATCAGAGTACTACGAAGAATATCTTACAAATTACTTACAGGCTTTAAAAGATCGCGATATAATACGTAGTAGAGGTACCGCTAACAAAATGGCAGATATTGTTATACCACAATTACACAAATGGGGATTTACTAAATTAAGAGAAATAGATCCAGTTAAAAACGCGGAGGGGTTAGAAAAGTTATTAAACGATATATATATCGCTGGAGAAAGAGGAGTTTCTGCTTATGATTTAGCAGGATTCATGCGTAACAACGCTAGTAAAACAGCTGAAGCTTTTGAAAATTTCAAATCCGAAAAGAATTTAGCTAACTTTCCAGAGATGAAAAAAATAAACGAAGTTGGAGAGAGGTATACTAGAGAAGAATGGCAAGAACAAGGTAAATGGAAAGAAGGTTACGAAGAGATAATTCCAGATTTATTAAAACTTGTGCAGAAAAAAGTTTCGGCATTTGACGCTAAGGCTCCTGGTTTAATAAAAGATCCTACAACTTTTGCTTGGGAAGTAATACAAGAAGTTGGTAACTTAGGAGGAAAAAAAGTAGGTGGGCATGTTAAGAATTTTAACATAGAAAAAAAGACATACACAGAACAAGGTAAAGACTTTGGTTTGTCTGGTCATATAAATGCACAACTAAACAATAAGCTTTTTAACGTGTTAAAAAGAGCTAGTAACGTTAAGGACACTAGATTAGAGTCGCTAGAAAAAGAAGGCGTAAAAGAAATAGTAGATCGCGACGCTGTAGATATTATAGAATCTAGAGCTGACTACAAAACATCTGAACGTATTATAGCTGAATCCCAAAAACCTAGAATGTGGGAGGCGTTCACAGAGGTTCAAAAGCAAAAAGGTGCTCAAGCTGAAAAGATACATAACGATATAAAAAACGAGTTTACGACGATAGTAGATGGAAAACCTGTAATAGATGTAGCGAAACTTGAGGGTTTTACAAAAGGTAAGAAAATGAAAAACTTACCTTTAGTTGAAGGTGTTGTACGAAAAACTGTTGAGATATTTGTTACGCCTGGAGCTAGGGTTATAGGCCCAAAAGGAAAAGTAATTACTGTTGACAATGCTTTAATTGAAAAGATAACTAGCAAGCTTGAGAAAGATCTCGCTGGAGAGTCTGCTAATTTAGACGCAACAGATATATTAGTTATTCAAAAAGGAATTGAAAGATTTGTACCAGTAATGCAATACCACAAGGATTTATCACTAGACAAGTTCCATACAAAAACAGTAAGGGAGAAAAGAAATTTAAAGAAGTCCCTGGCGAAACTACTGGTCTTGCTAGAAAAATAAAAGAAATTACCCACACGAAAAGATCTATCGCGGGGGAAACCACCGTAGAAGGTAAGGTGGTTAGATCAAATGAGAATTTTACCGGATGGTACAAAAACACAAACGTAAGTAAAACATTAGAAAACCTTAGGGAATCTATAGGTATTATGAAAGATGGTTCTCGAAATTTGAATACTAGAAAAAATCAACCAGTCAAAGGATTAGACGGCGTTGGAGAGGTAAACAAACGTATGCTTACTACCGCTGCTAAGTGGTTTAACAACCAGGCTATTAGAGAAGTTATGCTTGAAGCTGGAAAACCTTTTGAAGCAGCTATGCTTTCGTTAGCAGACGGCAAAGCTCCTAAATCGTTTTCTATAGGTAAAGAAAAAGTTAGTTTTGAGAAAGTTTTAGAACGTTTAACTATAGATCCTACTTACATTAGAGAAGTAAGCAAACGTATTGAAGCTAAAGAGCCTTTTGATAGATATATGTTAGAACAAGTGTTTGGAGATAAGATGCCGCCTGAAAGACTTTGGCTTGAGTCTGTATATAAAAACGCTAGAGGATTAGAATTAGTAGATGTTTTACCTAAAAATGAATCTGGAAAAAGTAGTGAGCGTTTAAAAGCTGAGGCTACTAATACAAGAAATATGACCGTAGAAAACGGTATTCCATATAAACATACTATAGTAGGTAAAAACAAGAGTGAGGAAGGAGTTGCTTATGATACAAAATTAACTAGAGAGCAAGTAGTTAATAATATGAATGTATTAAACGCTATGCCGTTTAATATAAAATATTGGCCGAAAGAAGCTATAAAAGCATTATATAACGAACTTGGATTCGCTCAAGCTAGATCTAGAGCAGAAATTGGACCAGACGGAAAGATAAGTAGTTATAAAATAAATAGTGAAGCTAAAACGTCTGAACTTAGACAGATAGAAACTATAGAAAAACTTATAGGGAAAGACAAACTACTTGACAAAGGTAAAAAATACGACGGTAGATATGACGCTGCTTTTATTCCTGGAGATTTTGGAGGGTTAAAAAGATTGATAGACGCTAAATCAGAGAGCTTAGCTAAAGATGTTAAAAACGGAAAAGACCAATCTAAAGCAGATGTGGAATTAGTTGATTTTGTAAGAAGTAAACTTAAGCATCCCGATTACTCCTATGACGCCACGTCAAGAGCGAACGAAGCTTTGGCTAAAGATTTCCTAACAGCGAGATTCCAAGCCGCTAAGCTAGAAGGGGGTACTTTAGGTTTAAAAAATATAATAGTTCACAACGCTATGCAGTCTAATATTCCTAGAGGAATAAGTAAAGCTATGGTTTATAACGTTGGCCATATAGCTAGAGTTGGTAGTAAGCCAGGTACATATAAGTTCCCTAATAAAGAGGGCGTGGTAAAAGAATTCACAACAAAAGATAAAACACACTGGGAACACGAAAGACAACTATTAAATAACAACGAGCACTGGGTAAACATAGTTAATAAACACAAAAGCTTAACTCCTGAAGCTATAAAAGATATAGATATATTTATTAAAACATCAACGCAGTCGTTAGTACCAAAAGACTTACAATTAAAGAACGACGCGAAAGGTAGAACTAGCTATAGCGAACTTTATGCTCCGCAGGGAAAAGCAAGTTTATCGACTAACGCTATATTAAATGTTTTAACTAGAAAAGGAGCTGAGGCCAATCAACTTATTATGGACGGTCCATACAAAGGTAAAACTGTAGCTGATAAAATGGCTGGAGAATTTACAATGGAACAAATGAAAAAGGTTTTAGAAACCTTAGACAAATCTCAATGGGGGCCAGAAGCTTATACTGTTGATGCTACCAACTTAAAGCAACACAATAAAATTCTTAACACTAATATATCTAGAGTTGAAAATATTATTGGTAAAAATTATTCTAAAGGTGAAAAAAAGAAAACGCTCAAAGAAACCATAGAAGATATAAGAAACATCGATAAAGCTATTGAACTTGGTAGATTAGGAAAAAAAGAACGTAAAGGTGGTAGTTTTTGGGATTTAGACGACACTTTAATCACGACAAAATCTGGAGTTAGAGCAAAAATACCTAACCCAAGTGGAAAACCAAAACCAAATAGAAAAGTTATATTCTTAGCTGGTGGAGCTGGGAGTGGGAAGGGTAACGTTATTAAGAAGCTAAATTTAGAAAAACAAGGTTTCAAGATAGTTAACCAAGATATATCTTTAGAGTGGTTAAAGAAAAATAATGGTTTACCAGAGAACATGAATGATCTTACTAGCGCACAAAGAAGTAAACTCGGTACATTACAACATCAAGCTAGAAGTATAGCTAAAAGAAAAATGATGAAATACCAAGGAGAAGCCGAGGGAGTTGTTGTAGATGGTACCGGTGGATCAATAAAGACCATGGAGGGACTTGTTAAGGAGTTTAAGGATAAAGGATACGATGTTAGCATGCTATTTGTTGAGACTTCCTTAGAGACGGCTTTACAGAGAAATAAAGCTAGAAAAGAAAGATCTTTACTGGACAAAATAGTAATAAAAAATCACGAAGCGGTTCAAGGTAACAAAAGTGGTTTCAAAACCATGTTTAGTGATAGGTTTATGGAGGTCAAAACTGATAACTTAAAGCAAGAGGACGCGATGCCTGGAGATTTAGTTAGTAAAGTGAACGACTTTGTTAGTGGTTATGAAAAGATTAGATTAGATGCGGAACAATTTGCTTCTGAAGGTAAAGACATACTAGATAAAGGTGGTGAGTTTGACTTCACTGAATTTAATGTTATTACGAAAGGTGAGAAAGGACCTTTGTTCCAAACAGCTTTAAATAGGGCTAAAAAATTCGGTACAAAGGATCAATTTATAGTAACAGCTAGACCGCCAGAGGCCCAGGTTCCTATATATGAGTTTTTAAAGTCTCAGGGATTAGATATACCATTAGAAAATATTAAGGGGTTAGGTAACAGCACGGCTGAAGCAAAAGCCATGTATATGCTTGAGAAGGCCGCGGAGGGATATAATGATTTCTATTTTGCAGATGATGCCGCGCAAAACGTTAAGGCTGTTAAAGATGTTTTAAGCGAATTAGATGTTAGGTCTAAGGTGGTTCAAGCAAAATCCATAAATAATATTAAGGATATAAATAGATTAGATTCTCCTGGTAATTACGATAATATAAAATACTCTAAAGGAGCTCATAGAGTAGAATACGAAAAAGCTATATCTAAACATCGTCCTGATTTAGTTAAAGAAGGACTAGTTTCTAAGACCGTAGACAATATGTTTACCTTTGTAGACAATTTAAATATTCCCGATAGTAAGAAAAGGAAATATGAAAGAATAACCACTAAATGGCTAGCTACAAGTAATATAAAATTAAAAGAAGATTCATATAAAATAAAAGAAGCTGTAGAATTAGCTGAAAAACATAAAGAGGACATATTCTCTTATAAAAATCCTAATGAAATTATAGAAGCTTACGCTGGTAAAGCTAAAACAAAACCAACAGATCCTAAAACTGTAAAAGAATTCGCTAGGGGTACTGTTACAAATAAAAAGCACGGCATCACAGAACACGTTGTTGAAAACACTAAAGAAGGCATGATGTCGGTTAGAAAAGTAGTAGATACACATTGGGGACCTAAATCAAACCCATGGTGTATTATTGCTAGATCAGAAAAACAGGTGGTAGAACCAAGACAATATGGATACGAACTTGCAAAGACT
>Ga0208013_1001434_pt1 | contig 11097 bp, 13 predicted proteins | sample 16_taG_FD_184091 | JGI IMG/M metagenome (GOLD analysis project Ga0208013, IMG submission 184091) | Marine viral communities from the Subarctic Pacific Ocean - 16_ETSP_OMZ_AT15313 metaG (SPAdes) (version 2) | ecosystem: Environmental > Aquatic > Marine > Oceanic | place: Pacific Ocean | collected...
TGGTGTGGCGCGTGTTAAACCAATAAAAGACATTGGAAATGGCACTCAAACAATGACAATTAAAAACCCTGACAAGTCTACTATAACTAATAGATATAAAGATGGGAATATTACTTCTTCTGATTACAATCCTAAGAAAATGAAGGAGAAAAAAATCAAGAAATTAAAAACACAGCGTATACCGCGTAAATTAAAGAAGATAGAAGAACCTAGTTATACGTCTGCAAAGGTTAATATTACAAAAAAAGATAGGCAGATACTAGCTGATAAAGAGGCTGCTGATAAAAGAAGTAGAAAGTTAAAGAGAAAAAGAACAATAAACAAGTTAAAAAAGAATTTAAGAGCTGCTTTCACTAAAGTACGTACTGGTGTTAGACCTAAGTTCACGGCCGGTGGCCCTTTTATGGTAAAAGAGGACCAGGCTTACTATTACAAGGTAGATGGCAAGTCTGTGACTAAAGCAGAGTACGCCGCTGCCCATAAGAAAGGTGTAGCTACTCCTGGAAATAAAAACTTTACTGACGGTAAAGGCTTGCAGACAAACGATCCCGATGCGTTTGGTTATAAAGCAGACACGGACAAAGCAAGACAAAACAACAAGGCATCGAAAAGAGCTACTGTTTTGACAAAAAATCAAACTAAGCTTAACGAAAAAACAATACCTTTCAAAAAGACTAGTAAATTCAAGGCACATATGATGTATAAAGACGGTAAAGCTGTTAGAGCTAACACATACGCTAAACATCTTGAATTAAAACGAAAAGGATATACTCATAGTAAGTAAAAAAGTGAGTAAACAAGTAACTATATAACTATAAAACAAAGAAATTATGGGATTTAAAATGAAAGGCATGAAATTTTACGGCGAACAAGCTGCAAAAGATGGCCACAATAACTATAGAGCAAAATCTTCTCCGCTACAAGTAAAAGACGGTAAAGGTAAAACTAAAGAACAGTTGTTAAATGAAGGTTTTACACAAGCTGATGCTGATCAAATGATAAAAGACGGTGCTACTACTGGTGAAACAAAAAAACCTAACAACAAAAACTTAATTAGCCAGTTATCTGCAAAAGAAAAAAAGATTTACGATGGTTTATCTCCAAAAGAAAAGGCTAATATCAACAAAAACAAGACAATAGGTCAACTTAGACAAGCTTTAAAAAGTGATGCTGATAGATTGAATGAACATAACGAAAGACAAGAACAAACAAAATAAAAATTATGAATTTTAACATGAAAGGAAGCTCTTTCTACGGAAAAAACTGTATGTGTAACTCAGGTTCTGCTCCAACAAAGCATTATAGTGTAGAAAAAGGCTCACACAATCACCCACACGGTGATTCACCAGGAAAAATGATGGGTGGAGCAGCTCAAGCTATGATAGCTGGCTCAAAAATAGCTAGTGATGCACAATTAAACAATGTAGAAGAAGAAGCAAAAAATAGAGTAAAAATATAACAAACAAATAAAACAAAGAAATTATGGCATATACACCATTTAAAATGAAAGGACCTGCTTTATATTCAAGTCCTGCAAAGAATCCTGATGGGAAAAAACCAACAGTACTACCAACAGTAAATGTTTCAGCAGAAGCAAATAAAGTAAAAATCACTCAAAACAAAGATGGTGGTTTTACAAAATCTAAAGGAAACAAATCTACAAAATATAATCTTAATCCTAACTACGATCCAAAAAGCAGCAAGTCTGGTAACTACAAATATCTTACAGGAGAGAACGATAAAGGTGGTGCTCCGATTGGGACTAACCACATGGTTTAAAAAAAAATAGGGAAACACCCTAAACCAAGTCAATAACCTAAAACCAAAAAAAATGACTTATTTATACTACAAGACCAGCACTCACACTGTTGGCAACCAAAAACCGAGTAAAGAAACTGTTGAACAGCTAAAATTCCTTGCAGAAAAGAAGAACTGGAGGATTGTTCAGCTACCAAACGGTTTCTACCAAACAGAAGTGTTACGACCAAACTCAGATGATGAGTGGGGAGATGTAACACGAAGAGAAACCATTGAAGGAGCTGAAGCTGCTATTGATGGAAGTATCGACCATTTCTCTAAAAGACTAGAGGCAGTTGGTGGTCCAAAGGTTATAAAAACCTTTAAATAACATTAAGTTAAATTAAATTAAATAAAATAAAATATGGAGTACAATTTGCCTAGTGTACTGGTCAAAGAACTAAACTTTGGATCAGACGCTAAAAACAAAATTAAAGCCGGAGTAGATAAACTAGCGTCAGCAGTTAAGTCTACTCTCGGCGCTTCTGGAAGATGTGTTATATACGAAGACGCCAGAGGTAACCCGGTCATAACAAAAGACGGAGTAACAGTAGCCGAATCTGTTGTCTTACTAGACCCGGTTGAAAATCTAGGAGCAACACTAATAAAAGAAGCTGCAAAAGCCACTGTAGAAGAAGCTGGCGATGGAACAACTACAGCAACAGTGTTAGCGCAAGCATTGCTTAACGAGGTTTACTCAGCTAAAGGCGATGTAAATATAAGAAATATAAAGAACGGACTAACTAAAGGATTAAGTAAGATCAACAAATATTTAGATAAGTCTGCTGTCAAGATTGAAGGTGATATGCTGAAATCTGTAAGCTCAATAAGTTGCAATAACGATGCCGAGCTTGGAAAAATTATAGCAGAGGCTTATAATAGTGTTGGTAAAGATGGGGTTGTGTTAATGGAATCTTCTGAAACAAACAATACGTATGTTGAGGTTGTTGAAGGAGTTCAGATAGACTGTGGGTTGACATCTGCCCATTTTGTTACAAATAAAGAGAAACACAAGTGTGAGTTAGATAATCCACTTGTTTTAATAGTAACCAGTCCAATACCAAACGTAAGAAAAATACAAGGTATATTAGAGTATGTTATAAAAAATAATAAACCTTTATTGTTAGTCGCTGAAGTTGATGCACAAGTTAAACAAGCATTGATGATGAATAAAGTAAAAGGTAATATTAAGATTAATATAGTTGACTTACCAGGCTTTGGTCCTACTAAAAATGATACATGTGAGGATTTAGCAATATTAACAGGCGCAACTATAATAAATGAAAACCTTGGTGATGATTTAGATCTTATAACACCAGAACATTTAGGAGAAGCACAGTTCGCTGTAACAGATGATAAAAACACAGTAATAACAACAATAGACGATGTTCAACAAAATTTACCGGAAAGAATTAAGCTTGTCACAAAACTTATCAAAGAAGAAAAGAATTCTTACATTAAGAAAAAACTGGAGCAAAGACTGTCTATGCTATCGGGTAGTGTTGGAATCGTCAAAGTGGGTGCTGATTCTAAGGTAGAGTTAAAAGAAAAGCGTGATAGAGTTGAAGATGCTATTTATGCTACTAAAGCTGCTCTAAAAGAAGGTATAGTTCCAGGTGGCGGAGTTGCACTGTTAAACGCATCTCAGTTTTGTAAGTTATCTGGTGCTGGTGAAGAGTTGTTAAGGTCAGCAATAAAATCTCCTTATGAAACAATATTATCTAACGCTGGTATACAATTAAAAGGATCAACAATAGAGGGTATTGGTGTCAACGCAGTTACAGGTAAAAAAGTTGACATGATTAAAAATGGTATAATAGATCCAGTACTAGTTACTAAGTCTGCTCTTAAAAACGCTGTAAGTATAGTATCAACTATTATATCAGCTGATTGTATAATCTCAAATATACGCGCAGATGAAAGCAATTAATCAATTTGTAGTAATAGAAAAAATAAAACCTCAACAAAGAAAAGTAGCTGGACTATTACTAACAGAAGAAATAGACGATGAGGTTAGATACCAAAAAGCAAAAGTTATATCAAAAGGACAGATATGTGAAGGTTTTGAAGAAGGAGATATAATATGTTATGATAAACACGCTGGGCATGGTATAGAGTGGAATGATAAATTATATTACGTTATACAGTATAGAGATGTTGTTTACGTAGAATGAGAATAACAGCACAAGATTTAAGAGATATAAATCTTTTTAAATACTACAGATTAGCAAGAAAATGGGCTTGTAAAACTTACAACATAACCGACGCTGATCTGGAGTTATTAATATACTTAGACTGTAAAGGTAGATTTACACGTAATGATTTTATCAACGGAGTTTACACGTACTCATGGGATAAAAACAGGTGGGAGAGATTAAAACGAGAAGGTTGGATCGAAACGTGGAGACATAGAAATAGAACAACTATAAAGTATTCAGTATTTAAAACTTCGTTTAAATGTTCTCAACTTATAAGTAGAATATATAGAATACTACTAGGAGAAGAGGACTTACCAACATCAGAAAGGAGCAAATTTTTTAATAACAAATCATATACAGACAAAGTTTACAACAAAGCTATAGATGATATGATAAAAGACAAAGATAGATAATGGCTTTTAAACTAGGTAACGAAAAAAGAAAAACTAGGACACCGGATAACACAAATCCTATATATAGAAAAAATTTAGACGACGGAATATTAGGAGAAGCTAATAAAGACGGATCTATATATATAGATAAAAGTTTAAAACCAGGAACACCTAAATATAAAGAAGTAGTAAGTCATGAAAAAGTTCACGCTAAAGAGATGAAAGAAGGTAAACTTGATTATGGTAAAGACTGGATAAAATACAACGGTAAAACGTATAAAAGAAAAGACGGTAAAATAAAGTATAACGGAAAGTGGATCGAAGAAGGGAGTAAAACATTTCCTTGGGAACAATCTGCTTATAAAAATCAATAAATATGGCATTCACAAGAAGTCCGTTTCCTATGCAATCGGGAACATCATCAGCATTAAAAGCAAAAGCAGACACAGGACCTGTTGACAAGAAACAATTGAAGCGGCAAAAGTCTGAGCACAAAGATACTTATGTCACTGACTCAAAAACTAAATTTGAAAGAATTGCTGGTTTAGAAGATAGACTGTCTTTTATTAAAGAAGACATATTTAATCAAGACGGTAAAGCAACTGAGCAACAAAAGAAAGATATGGCTAAAATAAAACAAGAAATAGCTATATTAAGAAAGACTAAACACAAAATGCCAAAATGATAGGCAAACTACTATCTGGTGGTGCTGCTGATCTTATAAAAAACGTAGGTGGCGTTATAGACAACTTGCATACTTCAAAAGAAGAGAAGCTAGCAGCTGAACTTAAAATCAAAGACATGATTATGGGTTATGAAGCTGAAATGCAAAAGCAAGTAACAGAAAGGTGGAAAGTGGACATGAACTCTGATTCATGGCTAAGTAAAAATATAAGACCTTTAGTTTTAGTATTTCTAGTTGTAACGACAGTATTATTGATATTTATAGATGCTGGAGTTATAAGCTTTAAAGTACAAGACAAATGGACAGATTTATTACAACTAGTATTAATAACAGTAATTGGTGCCTATTTTGGCGGGAGAAGTTTAGAAAAAGTAAAAAAGTAATAAATGGCTAGAATTAGCACGTATTCCATAGATCCAGTACTAAATCAACTGGACAAGCTACACGGCTCAGATGAAAATGAAGTAACAAGAAATTTTCGACTGGGTGGTGGTGGTACAATTGGACCTGGTGGCCCAGGTGGAGGTACGAGTAATGTATTTATAACAAATAACAGTTTAACAACAAAGAACAATAATATAGTAAACTATATAACTGAATGTGATCCTAGAGCTTTAGCTTTTTTGTATCACAACGATAGTTATAGCAACGGTTTTACTGATGGTGATTTTCAGGCTGGTTCTATTAATATAGACAATAGTAACGCATCATTTCCTTTTTCTAGTGTAACAACATTAAAGGTTAGCAAATTTCCTTTTGCAACTGCACTGCACAACCCTTCTCCAAATACAGCTGAAAATATACTAGCAGAACATGTTGGTATGCGTATAAAATGGTCTTGGCTTCTAGACCCTAATATTTATGGCATATATCAATGTACTGCATTTGTTCAAGACTCAAACAACTCTAACCACTTTGATATGGCTTTGACTTATGTTTCTGGTAACGGATCGTTAACATCGCTTCCTTTACCAGATTTATATATTTTAGAACCTTTCAATGATGGAGATAAACATTATACCCATACCCAACAAAACGCGTCTAAAACGTGGACAATAACACATAACCTAGGTAAAAAGCCATCTGTTACGGCTCAACTGTCTAATGGTTATCAATTTGAAGCTGACGTAGAATATATTAACATTAATCAATGTAAGTTGCATCTAAGCGCTGCTGAAAGTGGGACTGCATACTGCAACTAACAACTAAACAAAACTTTTTAACATGAAATTTTTAAATCACTTAGATTTTAACGAGAATGAAGCTCGTAAAATGAAAATGTACCGTACGACCACGTCGTATACGCCTTCGCCAGCAGCCGCAGGTAACATTATATTAGATACTGGCGCTAACATACCTAAATGGTGGGACGGCTCTGCCTGGAGAGATTTCTCTTATGGCACTACCGGAACAATGAACTGGAACATCCAGTCTGACGGTGGGTCAAACATACAAGTAGACCAAGGTGATACTTTAGATATAGCTGGTGGTACTTTAATAACCACAGCAACTTCTGGATCAGCTACCGCTCCTGTTGTAACAATTAATCACAACAATGTAACAAGAACAAACGACGATACTGCTACTAAAACTTTTGCTGAAAACGATGCTAGTACATTATTAGTTGTTACTGGAATTACTACAAATGCACAAGGTCACATTACTGAAGTTGATAGAACAGCTGTTGGTGCTGGTTCAAGTGCATACGACATATCGGCTGTAGATCCTACCGGTGCAAATGCTGTAGCTATAGGTCTTAATAAATCTAATGGCGGTACAACTTATACTACAGTTGATAAAATTGAAATACAAGATGGTACCTATATAGATAATACTCTTGTAAACGCTGGTGTAATAAAAGCTGATCTAAGTGCTGCTGATGGCAACACGACTGGTACTTCTCAAAGATTTTTAACAAAAGATAATACTTGGGCTGTTCCTTCTTTTACAACTAATACAAATGACAACACATTATACAACTTTAGTTTAGGTGCTGTCAGCTCAAATGAAGCTATATTAACTTTAGATGCATCAAGTGGTGATGATGATACTATAAAATTCAAAGGTACAACTAATGAAATTGAAATTACTACACCTGCAACTGGTGACGCTGGTACACTTCAAATAGGTTTACCAGACAATGTTGTTATTACTGGTAATTTAACTGTTAATGGTTCAACAACAACAGTAAATTCAAATACTGTTGAAATTGGTGATTCTATAATTACTTTAAATTCTGATGAAACAGGTACACCATCTCAAAACGGTGGTATTGAAATTGAAAGAGGTACATCTACAAACCAGTCTTTACTTTGGAATGAAACTACAAGTAAATGGTCTGTGTACGACGGTACAACATACACACCAATAATTCAAGATCTTTATAAAAGTATAGCTACAGACTCTGGTACCGCTGTTGCTAACTCAGCTACTGATACATTAACTATAACTGGTGCTGGTGGAATATCAACATCAAGATCTGGTGATACTATAACAGTAACTGCATCTGGTACTCTTGGAGAACAAAACTTATATGCAACGTTCACAGGTGATTCTGGTTCATCAACTGCTAGTTCTACTACAGACTCAATGTATATCGCTGGTGGTACTGGTATTACATCTGTAGCTACAAATGACAAGGTTACTCTTAATATAGATTCTGGCTATGCAAACTCTGCGTTAGACATATTTAAAACTGTTGCAGTTTCAAACACTAGCACTGCTGGTACTGTAACTTCTCAAGCTGTTGCAGCTGTAGCTGATACAGCGACAGACACTTTAAATCTTAGAGGTCTAGATGCTTCGATAGCTTTAACAAGCTCAGATGGTCCTGAATTTGTTAACTTCAAATCATCTGTTCTTACTACTGTTAAAACGATAGATGTGTCTGAATTAAACGGTGAGCAATTTAAAGCTAAAATTACACACGGTTTTGGTACTCAAGATGTTATTGTTCAGCTTTGGGGAGTAACTACTAGACAACAAGTATACGCTAATGTTTGGAATTTTGAGACAAACAATAATAGCGTGTTAATTCAGTTTAGTGCACAACCACAAGAAGATATAAAATGTGTGATTATGGCAGTTAATTTAGATGCTGGATCAACAATATCTTACCCAGCTTCGTAAGCAATAATATAAATTTAATAAAATTTAATAAATGATAATAAAAATCGAGTACGATAAATCAGATGGTACATTAAATCTAACAAAAGATGATGAGGTAGTTGCTGTTGTCAATAACAATACTGTTGTTGATAATAGCGACACTCTGTCTTTTGAAATAGCATTAGATGTATCTCAATACCAAGAACAATTTAACGAGATTATAGATGGCAACGATAACTAGTACACAAACAGGTAATTGGCATACTGGATCAACTTGGGTTGGTGGGTCAGTACCTGCTAGTAATGATCTAGTTGTTATTGCTCATGGTCATAAAGTTACTGTTAGTACAAATATACAATCAGCTATTACTGATGATGTAACTATAGATGGTAATTTACATTTTGCTAGTGGTGGTAAAATGCATTTAAACGGCCGTATGACTGTAAAAAATACTAGTCACAATAGTAACGACACTGGTGAGTTTGTAGATGGTACTGCAGCATCAGGATCATTACTTAGCATGGTTGGTGGTAGTGAAATTAAAATATCAGGAGATAACTCAGCGCAGCACGGTATACAAATTGATGCTAGAAAATGGTGTGGTGTTCAGATAGATGGTAGTGAGCCTACATTAGTAACAACAGTTGATGGTAATCACGAACCTCACGCCTCATACATAACTGTAGCGGATGCCTCAAACTTTGCTACTAACGATAGAATATCTTTGTATAAAAGAGATGAAGATTACACTCTTACAAACGATGAGTGTTTCTTTGTTCACGACGTAGACAATACAAATGAAAGAATTTATTTTAGGCAATACGTTTGTCCAGAAGCTATTATACAATCAGTTAGTGGTTCTACTATAACGGTTGACGATGCTAGTGTTTTTAGGGTTGGTTATAAATTAATATTTGGTACTGGTAGCAATAGAAACGTATTACAAGTTACAGCTATAAATGGTAATGTTATAACTTTTGGTAGCAGTGTAGACAATGACCCTTCTCTAGCTGGTGTTAAAGTATATCAAACAGGCACAGAAAAATACCATATATCAGGAAAATTTTGTAGAAGAATAGCTAGCGCAATAGCAACAGAATACGTAGGTGGTACTGGTGTTAGAACAATTACACTTAATGACGTGACTGATTTTTCAGCTGGTGATACAGTTTATATACATATTAGTTTTGCTAAAGCCGGTGGTAATCTTAACGGGTACTATTATACGGCTAGCGGATTTGGAGCCACTAGTTTAGGTGGTAACGAAGGTATATGGAGACTTAAAGCTAATTATACAATATCAAGTGTTGACGCAAGCGCTAAAACAATAACCGTTGATAGAGATATACTTTTTAATGGTGAAGTAGGTGGACCTGTTGTGAAAATGAAAAGAGATGTTGTTATAAAAGCTTGCGACGCAAGTGGTAATGATGTTGCTGACAAAGATCAAGACACAGCAAGAGTATTTTTTAATGTTAAATACTGGACAAGTAACGGGTGGAACAACGCTCCAACAAGAAGAGTTAGAATAAAATATGTAGAGTTTATAGGCTTGGGTTATAATACTAATGATAGTACAAATTTTAGATCAGGCGTAAATATAGCTGGTTATAACGGTAGGTTTGAAAAAGCTATAACTGGTAGTGCTCACGACAACACAACAGTGCACACTACAAATCAAGTTAGCCAAACAGGTGAAAACTATATTGATGGTTGTAGTTATACAGCTTACAACTTATGTAGCAATGACTCAACAGACGGTGATAGTTACCCTAGTATTACTACAAGACATGCTTATGGTATGGTTACAAGGAATATTATTACAGTAGGTAGCGGTAGAGGCGTGTGGCATTGGAGTTCACAATATTACAATAAATCTCACGGTCATATTAACGCTCATGGAAACCATAATGGTATGCAGATAGAAGCAGGTTACGAAAGGCCTAATGAATATTCTTACTTACAAAGTTATAGCTCTGAAGATTACGGGTTTTTGTTTTATAATCTTGGAAGACAAAACGATTCTACTACAACACAGCATTTGAGATGCGAAAACATGCGTAGCTACGCTTTTTACTTTGGAGGAACAACAATATACCCTCACTACAGGAGGTTTTTTGCAAATAGATATGGTCAAGCTGTTTACATAGCTGATAGTAATACTAGTGTTATAGTAAATGATTCTAAAATATACCCTAATGATTGGGATGCTTCAGCTAGCATATATGGCACTGGCACTGGCGTAAGATATCCAAACACTTTACAAAATCACGCAAGTGGACATAACGCTTTGTATATTGGTGGTAATGGTTGGAAAGGTGTATATTGTTTTACTGAGCACGGTTTTAAAGAGCAAGAAAAAGTTTCAGTGTATTACAATATGACAAGGTTTCAAGGTTTAAAAGGGAGAAGTCGTAATTTATGGGCTTCATCTTGGAGTGGTAATCCATTAGCAACAGGTATAATTCAAGTGCCCGCAAACTGCATTGTTAAAATAAAGTCTGTTATTAAAATAAATGAAACAGAGTGGGACGGAACAAATAGAGGTATTGATGATTCTTCACCACCATATTTAATAGCAACTTACGCTCACAACCCTCTTTACGGTGCTAATAGATACGACATAAACTCTAACAACCATAGATATACGCAAGATGAGTTGGATTTAAACGATTCAGATGAAACTGCAGATTTAAAAAACAGCACGCAAGCGGTAGGAAAATTACATGCAGGATTTATAGAAAGTATACAACATACTCAAGATGCTGTTGGCGCTTGGGAAACAAAAATATTAACAGTACAACCACAGTATAGGAGTTACTTTTTAAGATTTGGCTATTATTTTCAAGATCACGATTTAATTCACGAAGGTTTTGAAGCAGAAGACATACACTTGGCTATGTCAAAAGCACCACC
>Ga0208013_1001446_pt1 | contig 11038 bp, 17 predicted proteins | sample 16_taG_FD_184091 | JGI IMG/M metagenome (GOLD analysis project Ga0208013, IMG submission 184091) | Marine viral communities from the Subarctic Pacific Ocean - 16_ETSP_OMZ_AT15313 metaG (SPAdes) (version 2) | ecosystem: Environmental > Aquatic > Marine > Oceanic | place: Pacific Ocean | collected...
TGCTTGTCACCCAGGTCTTGAAGCAAACGACCTTACAGGTGGATACTCACCAAAAGTTGGTAGTGAAGGACAAGCGTTATTAAGCTGGAATGATGGCCCGTACACAATCGCAGCTAAAGAAGGCAAAGTGATGCTACTTGATGAGGTTACAAGACTAAACCAGCAACACATTGGTAAAATAATGAGTTCGCAGGACGAAACAAGATTGTTAACTAACCCAGAATCTGGCGAAGAAACAATAAAATGTCACCCAGACTTTCATGTAATCATGACAGCTAACCCACCAGCTATGGGTTACAACACAGTAAATCTTGATGAAGCTCTTAAATCTAGAGCAATGATTTACAAATACATTGACAAGCCGTTGTGTGATGAAGAAGCAACCTTAAGTGACATACTTGGTGGCGACAAAGAGTACGTAAAAGCCTTTATAAACTGGGCTGAGGACTTAAGATCAGACGCAAGTACAGCAATATCCACAAGAGACTTATGTTACCTAGCTAAAATGGTTGGTCGTGGCTTTACAGCTATGCAAGCTATTGAGCTTAACTACAAAGACAAGGTTTCAATGGATAAAAGAGGGGTTGTATTAACTGGTGCATCAGCACACTTTGAGAACTAGGAGGGTTTCATGGCAAAAATGCAAAAACGATATAAATCTCCAAAAGATTTACGAAGAGATCACAGAAACTTCACGAGTCATTTGGCAGGTAATAGGCAAATAGAATTTGCAAACTTTGATAAAGATGACGCAGGAATGTTTAATGTAGGAGTGGAAGCTAACCAATACAGCATGATCGTCAGAAGGCCAAAGGGTAGACTTACATTTAATTCCAACTTACTTACAGCTGGTCAAGTTAAGTTTTCCAATCATGATGTATCAAATCATGTAAGGACTAACATGAAGAAAAAGTTAGCCGAGAGAGCTCTTGCAACTAATACAGCATCAGTTCATAGCACTGCAGCTGATAAAACTTATGTAGGTTATACTCAGGCAACTATAATATATGATGCTGTGTATAACATGTTAGAAAATTACAGAGCATCACGAAAATCTGCTGAACATTTCAACAGAAAAGCAATACTGAAAAATCACCTTAAAGATGTAAATACTACTGATTATGGTTATGAAACAGTCATTACTTGGGAAGAAAGTATGGATGAAAGTGATCCTGACAATAAAAGAAGTTGGTATGAAAAAGATGATCTAGAATTTGAGGTGAATTGGCAAGAATTGCGAAGATATATTTATGGATTCATGAATAAATCTGATATAAAAAACCCATTGATTAAATCAATAGTTCAAAGGCACGATAAGTTATTGAAAAATGCTACAACTTCTACCAATGATGTAGCACCTATTCACGCCGCACTGACTATCGCTTTAGATTTTGAGATGACAGCACAAGACTCTTTTGGGAACATTCCACATGGTAGAGTAGGGGCAAATCGCAGTACATTATTAAAACCTGCTACTGGTAATTCTGGAGATCATAATGCCTATAATAAAACCAAATTGGATAACGATTTGGATGCAGAAATAGAAGATTTGACTGAAGAAATTACGAATAGTGGGATTGATGATTACAATACGGAAGAGCAAGCTAATGCCGCAAACAATAATCAAAGCTACTTTCCGATAAATCCCAACAATAATGATTCATGGGACAAAAACAGAAAGCAAAAAGAAGCAATAGAAAATGCGAAAAGGTTAAACATTCTTTGTCGTGGTTGGATTATGAGTGATGATAGAAAGCACTATCCTACACAAACCAATATAGATTTAGGCACAATAAGCTTAGATGAATCTTCTGACACAAATAATGTCAGCAATGGTTCTACTGGTTATAGACCTATTAGAAATTCATGGAGATTGCCATTTCTTAGTGACGTTAATGTCTTTAAAAAGCACCCAGCTACATCTGCTGATCTAATCACATTAATTGATGGATCTGGCTCTATGGGAACGCATATAGAAGAGATGATATATAGATGGGGAAAAGATTATAGCGATCAAGAAAAGGAAGATATGAGAACAGATTCGTCTTATAGCAATCAACCAATAGATCAGGCATCTGATATGGTTGCGGCAATCAAGAAAAGATTTCCTGACTCTAAAGCATTTGTGTTTGGAAATACAGATGAAAATGATCCTGCATTTAAGGAATTAGTGGCATCTATTCCTGAAGGAGGTGACAGGAGGCAATATAGATGGGCTGCTGGATTGTATGAAATCAAAGAAGGGAAGTTTCCAGAGTTTCCTTCAAGTGGAACTCCATTATGTGGTTCCTTAAAAGCACTGGAAAACAGCTTCTCGTTAGATCACGCAAGAATCATAATTGCAACTGATGGGGACGCAAATCAATGTCAAACTGGAGATCCTTATGAATGTGTTTACAACATACTTGATAGCTGGAGAAACAAAGGTGTAAGAATAGCCACGCTATGGACGCCACGATGGGAAGGCGAAAGAATGCCACAATCATTACATGGTGACGTAACTATTCAAACTACACCAAATAAACCAATAACAGACATACAAATCAAACAAGTATTCAACTTTATAAAGGGGTAAGCAAAATGTACAACGAATTAAGTACTAAATTAAGAAAGTCGCTTAAGCATATGTTTTGGGTAGCAACTACTGAATCTGTAAAAGAAATAATGCGTGAAAAACAAAAAGTTCAATCGCATATATTTATGGCAGCTAATGTAAAAGCATTACCAAAAGATGTACAAGATGACTTTAAGTCTTCAAAGATAGACTTGCAAAAGACTGACGGAATGCCAAGAGGTTACAAAGATTTTCTTAAAAATTCTTGGCAAGAGGTTCCTGTGCCGATTGCATGTCCATTGCCACAAGACAAAGAAGATGCAGAAGCTTTAATGAAACATGCATTAAATGATACACAAGCCATGATGTATATACATGTTACAGAAGCTATTGGCGTAAGAGAAAGCGTGTTAGATCAAAACGAAAAGCTTTTTGCATCAAAGCCTAGTGACGCACATCCAGACTGCATTATACGTTATGTAGTGCTTTCTGTAATGGCTAACAAATTAAGACCAGAAACATATGCGGCAGAAGTGACGCAAAACATTATAGATAGAGATGGTAACTTAGGTAGAAAGCTTAAAGAGTTTAAGCCGTACACAAACACATTATCTCTACCACAAACTAAACATTGTCAAATTTTGACACGAAAAACAAAATAGGAGGCTATTATGCCAGGAAAAGCAAAATATTGTGAACATTGTAAAGGCTATGGAAGCCTTTTTGTTCAAGTAATTAAACGATTTGGAGATGACCGAATCAAGGAAAGGTATCCTGAAAACCCAGCAAAAGAACCCTGTGAGCCATGCAAAGGAACAGGCATGATATCTATTGAAACAGATAAAGTGCCAGTTTTTGATGTTGATGAACAGTCTTCAGCAAAGATAACCACAAGAGCTATAGAAGATAATGTCGTTTACGACATAGAAAAAGATGAAAAACCCAAAGCTCATGTAGAAACTGATCAAGAGTATGCAGACAGAGTTGCTGAGGATCCTGGAGCTGACATAGACGTTCCGTCTGAAGCACCCGAACCTACTGAAGAAGATGAAAGCTTCAGCATGATGGATGCAAAAGAAAGCGTTAAGCAAAATCTAGACGAAGATGGTGAGGTTCTGTATAAAGAACAGCAAGAGGATGAGGAAGCTGAGCAAGAGGATGAGGAAGTTATAGACGTTATAGATGAGCCAGAAGTTATTGATGAAAAACCTGTAGATAGAGATGATCCTGTAGTTTTTGAGGAAACGCCTGTAGAAGGAGATGAGATGTCATTATGAACGAATCAGATATAACAGAAATTCTTTGGTATAAAGCTCTTGCAAAAAAAGCAACAGCTAAAGCTAAAGAGTTAGAAGCTGACATTCGCAAAGACTTTAATGAGATTGGTCTTGACGCTACAGAAGTCGGCCCGTACAAACTACAACTCAGTCATCAGTCAGTTGACTGGGACGCTGATATTATAGATACTATTAAAACTATCAATGGTGTCAGCGATGATGATAAAGAAAAGTTATTCATGCCTGTTAAACGTAAAGCTAATGGTGTTCATCTGAACTCTATTGGTAAAAAGTACGGCAAAACAGTTCAGGATAGAATAACAGAAGCTAGGCAAGAGTCTGGTGAAAGCTTTAAAATTACTACTGACAGAATGGAAAACAATATCATCGACAAAAGTGTTGACGAATTTTTAGAGTCAGCTAATGATGATGAAGAACAGGGGGACAACCTATGAGTGATAAAAAAGAAAACACTCCGAATGATGAGAACAGCAAGAATGAGAATACTCCAATGCCCTATAGTGACTTAAAGGCTATAGCTAAGGACTTTCATGAGTCTGGCTTTTTTCAGTCAATCAAAAATCCACAACAAGCGTTAGTTACAATCATGGCTGGACGTGAAATGGGTATGGGGCCTTTTGAGGCAATGAGTAATGTGTATGTTATACAAGGTAGACCAGCATATTATGCTCATAAATATGGTGACATGATTAAAAGAACAGGTAAGTACAACTTCAAGGTTGAAAAGCTTACAGAAACAGAGTGTGTAATTGATTTCACAGAGAATGGGAAATCAATGGGGAAATCGGAATTTACGATGGAAGACGCCAAAAAAGCAGGTCTTAGTGGCACAAGTTGGACTAAGTATCCACGCAACATGCTTTACGCTAGAGCCATGTCTAATGGAGCTAGATGGTATTGTCCTGATGCATTTAATGGAGCTGCGTATGAACCCAGCGAACTTGGTGCAGAAGTAGTATACGATGAACAAGGCACACAAACTGTCATATCAGTACCCGATGAAGATATAGTGGTTAAAGAAGCCACAACAACATCAGAACCTGTAGAAACATCTACAGAAACTGAGAATGAACAACAAGATAATTTATTAGAAATTGACCACGAAACATCAAGGGCTGGCGTAGTTGTTACACAAGCGTCTGACTTTGAGATTGGTTCCTTTACAGAAAGGCAGTCGGCAAATGGTAACCCAATGGGCTCCATGTCGATTATTAGCAATTATACTTTACCAGCTGGCGTAGTAGCTAGGTGGGACGAGTATACTGTTTCTCCTTTCGTGTTCCAAGACAAGATTGATATGTATAGAGGTCTTGAAGCTGGAGACAAAGTGTTAGCAAAGCTAATCTTTGAGAATAAAGGCGATAAAAATTATCAAAACATTGATGTTGTGATGAAGTATCCAAAAGATAACGAATAATTGGTTCCGTATCTGTTCTATGCACGCTTCAGGGCGTTGCGTGTATAGAACTAGAACTATATAGAACTATTTAGAACTTTAATGAACTTATTTTAGGAGAACTTATGAGCTTAAGAGCTAAATTATACAACACCATTTACGAAAAGGTTTGTGATGAGGCAGATGCTGTTGATTGGGGCGATCAGACTTATGAAGATAAGGTAGAATGGATACGCCAAGAAACACATAAAAGACAGTTAAAAGCTTACGACAAACCTGACACACCTGATATCGATTCGATAGCAGAAAGAAACAACGAAAATTGGAGAACTTAACTATGGTAAAGAAACTTAGCGAAGACAGGGTTAAAACAGTCATGGAGACTGCAACTGTTTTTGAAGTAACACCAGATGAGTGCATAGTGGAAGACTATGGAAGGCCTTGCAAGCCACACAGAGTGAGAAAGCTAGTAAGGAATTGGGATCAGAATGCAATGCAAATGCCGTTGCTAGCCGAATTAGAATACGATCCCAAAACAGGAAAAAGCTTATTTGCAATTCTTGATGGACAACACAGAATTAGGGCATTTGAAGAAAAGCATGCAAAGAATCATGCCTTTACTGCCCAAATAATTGATATAGATGAATTAACGTATGAAGAACGTGGAGCTCTTTATCTAACCATTAACAATGAAAGAAAAGCATTAACACCAATAGAACAATTTATTGGTAGGCTTGAGATTGAAGAAGAAGCTGCTGTAACTATTTACGAAACCCTGAGAAGTACAGGTGTAAAAGTTGGTGGTATCGACAAGACAATTAGAGCTAATCAGTACCCAGTCACTAACTCAATCAAAAAGATTGAAAGCATGTATAACAGGGGTACTTTAAAAACAAGTATTGATTTGATTTTCAATGCTTACGCAAACAAAACTGAGGCACATAGTGACCAAGCATTTTCCGATAAGATGTTGCAATCAGTTGACCAAATCGTGTATGCATTCAGGCATCCTTCAGGAGAACTTGAATACGATGAAGAAAGATTGATTGACACCATAGCCAAAAACCCAGCACATGTTTGGGTTACGCAAAATACTATTGGAATGACATCGGAAAGAAAACAAGTGTATGCCGCACAGACAATACTACTTGCTTACAATAAAAACCTACCTAAAGCTAAACAACTAGACACAGATAAAGTGTTCGATAGAAATTACAACTATCAAACTAGAAAAGCTTATGGAATTTTGAAGGGATAATTATGATTGAAGTAACACGAGAAGATAAGATAGACAAAATACTTGAGTATTGGGAAGAAGGTTGGTACGCCAATACTCTGCAAGACGCTTTTGATGAGTTTAAAGAACTTTACAAAGGCGAATTACACCAATTTACTAAATGGGACATTGCAGATATAGACGACCAATACGAAGAAGCATTGGAGTTTTTCAAGGAGCAAGAATGAGTGATTTTTTGCCACTATTCGACAATGATGATCCACGGGTTCATCCGAATAGAGATGCATCAAAACCAGTATTACCTGATAGGTCGCCACAACAAGAAGAATACATCAAAGATGAAAGCATAAGAATACGGGATAGATATCCAAACTTTGCTTTACCATTGTCAGTGCCATGCTGTTGTGATGGTATGTTATGGGTAAAACCTGTTATTGATGGTAAAACATTTGGTGTAGGACACCCTGATTTTGCTAAGGCAGTAGCTTGCAGCTGTTACGCAGCAGAGTCTGCTGGCAAGAAAAGGCAATACTTATGGGATCTATCTGGTTTGAAACAAGACCAACATCAGCCAACCTTTGGCGATTTTAAGGAATCATTATCAACTGATGCTGGTCATGCAAAATCTGCTGTAATTGAATGGATAAACGATAACATGAATCCATGGTTAATACTTATCGGGCCGCCTGGCTTAGGTAAAACGCATTTATCTAGGGCTGCAACTACAAGTCTTATAGGTCTAAATAAACCTGTTATGTTTGCAACTGTTAGGAACATTCTTAACAAAAGTCGTGAAATGATATCCAATAAAAAAAGCGATCAATGGATAAAATATCTTGAAAGTTTGGAAAATATGCAGTATCTTGTGTTAGACGACTTAGGACAAGAGTACGCTACTGACTGGAGTAGGCAAGTCTTGTTCGACATAATAGACACACGATATGAAAGCAGAAGACCAACACTTATTACTACGAATATAGCAGTTAAGGATTGGGGAAACTATCTTGGTAACGCTTGTGCAGACAGGCTACAAGATTACAATTTGTCCAAGCATATTGTGATGCGTGGTACAAGTGTTAGGCAAAAAGCAAACAGAGATGGATAGATCAACTTGGAAAAACTGGGAACGCAAGGTTGCTGAATGGTTTGGTGGCGATAGTGTAAATGCAAAACGTATACCTGTAACTGGTAGACAATCAGGAGATGTTCCTGATGTTGAAACAATTAAGTTTGCAATAGAAGTTAAAGCTGGCAAAGTAGTCAGTTCAAGAACACTTAAAGCTGTCGATCAAGCTATGAAAGCAGGTAGGTCTACAGGAAAAATACCTGTAGTTGTACAAATACACAAGTTAAACAAGGTTAAATCTATGCCTTTGGTTACATTAGACCTTGCTACCTTCTTAACGCTAACAGAATCAATACGCAAAGAAGAAAGGCGTATAAAAAAAAGTTTGGAATCAACTAGAGATGTTCCGATATAAATCATTCTGAAAAGTAGTTTAGAATGCTATCCTATGGCAGTTGAGAATCATTCCGAAAAGATTTACAATGAGAACTAAGTTCTCAAAAAAACCCCAAGTGTTTTAAGGGACGTACAGAAATGTGCGTCCCTTTTTTTTGTGTTGGTTTTAGTTGCAATAAGGTCGGGAGTCTAAAATCAAACAATCAGTGTGTCGTTATTTTTTTATCCCAACCTTATGCATATTACATACGGAAATCGAATTGATAAAACATTTTTTATCTCTAGTACCTTCACCACAATCATGGCACATTTCTATTTGGTCTTGTTCATAACTGCTAAGAACTTCAAATGTATCGGTATCACAATCAGGATTATTACAAAGGTATTCGTACAGGGGCATTAGTCTGGTTGCCTCGCTACTTCTGCCATAAGAACTTCTATATTGCCCACTACGTCCCAATTAGCACTTTTTACAGTAGTCGATACTGTAAACGCTTTCGTAACCAAGCTACTATCCCCACCTATACGATTAAACTCAATGATAAGCTCCCCTATATCAAGTTTCTTCAGATCACATGTACCACCAGAACTGACTATGTTATCCAAAACTATTGTATTAACTCTAGTTTTAGCTGTTGTTAAGCTGTCTAGTGGTGCAATCCACAATCGGTCATAAGTCCCACCTTCAGTCTCAAGCAAGTCTGCCATATAGTTTCCACCACTTACACGTAAGTTAGGTTGCGTACTTGTAGCACTTTGATATATAGACAATCCGTCTGCTTGGTTGTCCTTAATGGTTATCTTGTTTGCATTTATATTCTCCAAATTTAAGGTCTTGCAACTGTTTCTGGAGAAGGTCAGCTTTCCTATCTCAATCCTAGTCCCGTTACCATCTATAAGTATTGCTTCGGTCTTACCTGACGGCAATGCAGATGGTTGTCCATTACTTGCGAATGAAGTTCCAAGGTTAACACTAGATATATTTACTTCTTCGACAGGAGTCTCATTCAGGATTACACGCAAAGTATTATCGCTAGGATTATCTTTTCTCCACGCCATTTCTCTTTCAAGTTCTTCACTAGGCAAATTTTCTGGTGCTAGATATATACCAGCATCTCCATTAGCGAAACTTCTTTCCTGTATAACTTCTGCTACTCCTACTGCTGTACCTGTAGCACCTGCACCTACTAGCAGCGTAATAGCTAGCTGTGGGCTTAGGCCAAAGCTACGGAGCAAGGAGTATGGCGATTTCATTACATTAAAGAACCTTCTCCACTTAGCTGATTCCCCATTTAAATATTCAATCTTTTCAAATAACCAATCCCTAAACTCTACAAGTTCTCTATAAATAGTTATCGGAGAATACAATAATGCCCTTGGAGAAGCCTTTATACCCTCATATAACGCTTTTAAGCTCCTAATGTGTATGGAGTACCCAAATACTATTAAACTCGCAGATAATCCAATGCTATACCAATAATATAATTGCACGAAGTCTAGGTACTCTATAACTTGCGTGTATCCAATAACAAAGTATCTTGTTTCAATCGGAGACATGCTCCACCATAGATTAACTGGATTGATAAGAGTAATAGTAAGGCCTATTATACCTATACAAACTGACAACAACGTCAAAATTTTTAAGGTTGTGCTTCCGAATCCTTTAAGGAAAGGAACTACAAAATCTTTAAATGTTTTCCAAATTCGCTTCATCTTGCGTTTACTTCTCCTATAATTATCATACCTGCTAAACACAACCCAAGCAAAAAGGTAGAAACATATAATTTCTTCTTAGTCTTTTTTCTTAGGTCTACTTCTTTACGTTTCTTACTCATCTTATAGCTGAATCAAGAGCATCTAGTGTCTTTTCTATGTAATTCAGCTTTGTAGATGTTACGTCTAGCAATCCTCTAAGTTCAATAATCCCAGTTGCACCAGAGTTTTCCTTAACTTCTTTTACTTCAGCTTGGAGAGTTTCAATGTCTTGTTGCATTGTGGCTATATTAGTTTGCAAAGTAACATAAGTACCTATGATTGCTACTAATGTGGTTAATACGAATAATACTGAGCCGAATGTGATATTGTATTTAGTTTTACCTACTTGTACTTCCATTATTCATTCTCTAGGACTTTCATCCCCAATGCTATTATTCCACCTATAGTAGCAGTTGCTAGTTCAGGAACACCTTTTAATGCACCTATTGCTGCTAGTATACCTAACACTACTATAGCTAAAAATATTTGTGGTCTTAGTTTACCCATCATTTGTTGCCTCCATTTGATATAAGTATCCGTATTTACCAAATATTTTTTTAAATTTATCTAAATTATTTCCTAAATAAACAATAGCAGATTGAAATGGAGCTGCACTTGTTTGTTCTCCAAATTTCATTCTTTTATTAATTGCTATCCAAGGATATTTTGCTACGGATTTCCACCATTTTGTTGAAACATCTAATTTTATTAACATAACAATTTCATCTGAATTACCCTTTTCATACTGCCAAACAGCATAATGTACCCATAGTTTGCTTTCACTATACGGGTGGTTCATAAAAACTTTTCCGTTCCAATCACGAGATAAACCATTTAGTTCTTTTGTAAAATGATTTAATGCTGGTATGTTAGGGTTGTCAATATCATCAGAACAAGGATCAAGATCAATGACATCAAAAAACTTTACAAGATCATCTACAAAATCTTTAGGCGTATTCCATGTATCTTTACGATTGCCTGTAGTTGCAGTTAATGCTTGTAGCGATGTTGTCATTTCTTTGAGCCATTACCAGACAATATTCCTAGTCCATTTTTACCTGCTAGTGACAACCACTCTTGAGGACTAACGTGTCCATCTTCAAGAATATCAGCGAATAGTTTTCCTATTCTCTCTAGTTCTTCTTTTTCATCTACATTTTTAAGTGTAGATAGAAAGAACTTGATAATGTTCTTGTAAGGTTGTGGTATTAGTGGCATTAGTGATGTAAATAATTTCATAATCATTTCTTCCTCTTACTAGGCTTTCTCTTTTTTACTTTGATTTTCTTCGCCTTGTACGGCTTTCCCATTGGCATTGCATTCTCCTTCGCAGTTG
>Ga0208013_1001455_pt1 | contig 10985 bp, 10 predicted proteins | sample 16_taG_FD_184091 | JGI IMG/M metagenome (GOLD analysis project Ga0208013, IMG submission 184091) | Marine viral communities from the Subarctic Pacific Ocean - 16_ETSP_OMZ_AT15313 metaG (SPAdes) (version 2) | ecosystem: Environmental > Aquatic > Marine > Oceanic | place: Pacific Ocean | collected...
GACGGAGAAACTACGCTCCAGCCTAGCAGCCTCGATGCTTATGCCGCAGAAATTGGAGCAGTCCTAGTAGATGTTGACCCCTTGGTGGAAACTGAAGAGGAGCTTCAAGCGGAAGAAGAGAGAGGGTTCCTTGGTAGTACAGCCTATGGTCTGGGCAATAGGTTCCTCTACAGCACAGGCCAAGGTTTATGGAAGTTAGCTGAGTATTCACAAAGACCGTTGGCGGCTGTGGCTAGCGGGCTTGGTGTTCCAGACGAATATAATCCTTACGGCTTGTTTGCTGATTACGCCTCCGGTGTTTCCGCTCAGGCAGGAGCGATAGTGGATACCCGTGCCACTCACGGCGAAGCATTAAGTGGATTTGTTTCCAGAGAAGGACACCTGAGGGAACCGGAGAAATGGTCTGGTGCTTACTGGGGTGAAGCTCTTGGGCAAGGGATTGGTTCTGTTCTTACTATAGCTGGAGGCGCAGGGGTTTTGGGCAAGACAGGCAGCGCGGCCAACTTCCTTGCACGATCTTCGTATGTTGCTGGAGGGTACAGTGGGGCGATGACTCTTCCTGAAGCTGAGGAAGGTTTTGCTAGGCAGGCTATGGAGAAGTACCCAAACCTTAACGAAGATGAGGCCAAGGATTTAGTTAGGTTAAAGGCTGCGGCTGTAGGGCTTGCTTCTGGCGTTATCACTGGCTTAGCTACACGTTACGTTAATCCCTTTGGGGTTGCTGGTATTGAAGCTGGGGTTCCTACAAAGGAAGCGTTGTCGAGAGCAATCAAAGAAAGTGCCGTTAAGTCTATAGGTAAGAACATTTTAAGTGAAGCACTTGAGGAAGGCTCAGATGAGATTGCCCAAAGCGTACTTGAGTATGCTTCATATAACCCAGACCTGACATGGGAAGAGGCTAAGGACAAAGCGATAACGGCAAGCGTTATTGGTGGGATTATAGGTGGCAAGATGGAGGCAGGGCGCAGGGCAATCATGGCTTTGGATAGCTCTTCTTCTCCAGCCACAGCAGAAGCCTTTGCCAAAAAGATAACCGACAAAATCATAACAGAACAGCAAGTTCTTTCTGATCCAGATGTCATTGATACCTCTGGGGCTTTCCCACAAGTCGAAGCTGAAACCAGCCCTGACCTTGAGGATCAAGCACAGACACTTGATGTTGTAGAACAACCTCCTGCAATCCTTGAGCAGCCTGTTGCTCTTGAGCCGCAGGCCGAGACGATCACTCCCAAGAACAAATCTTTTTTCCATAGCGAAAGAACAGCTAAATCAACTGCAACTAGGCTGGCTAAAAGCGACACTGAAAACATATATGAAGCAACTAAGAACGATGAGGGTAACTGGGTCGTACTAAAACGCCAGAAGCAAGAGGGTGAAACGGCTGGGCCAAGAGGCCAGCGTCCGTCTGGGGTGGCTCAAACAGTTGGCGGGTTTCAGCAGACAGATGTAATTGATTTTCTTGGGAGAGGAACTGGCACTGTTAAGTCAGCTAAAGGTGTGATCCCCAGACCGCCAGCAGCAAAGACTGATAAGCTAGGAGGTAAGACAATCCCCCAAACGGCAGACGGTTTAGACAGGAACACGCTCGACAACCTCGGACTTCCTTCCAACTTTTTCTACGAAGTTGCAGATGGCGAGGGAGATGTAAGCAACATCGCTAGGGAGTGGGGAGAACAGACGGGCAGGCCAGACCTAGGAGTAGAAGAATTTCTTCAAGAGGTTGCTGACGCACATCAGGCAAGGGCGGAGGGGAGGACTGCCAATGCCGAGGCTAATCGCCAGCTAGACCAGAAGGCTGAGCAGGCAATAGAGTTTGCAGAGGACGCATTTACCGAGAAAGAAAAGGGCGAGGTCAAGGAACAGATCGGCGTCACCAGCCTCAATGTGGGTGATGAGTTTGAGATTAATGGTGAGCGAGTGGTTGTCACTGAATATGACTTAGATACTGGGGAGCTGACCCTTGAGAACGGGGATAGATACGGGACTCAGGTAATTGAGGATAGCGGTGAGATATTTATAGACTTTAACTCCAAGAGAAGAGAGGGCGAAGGCCAGCCACGCCCAGACACCGCCCTGCTCGATGAACCTCCCGCCGTGCAAACTGCTGAGGTTAAAGGCATAGTGTTCTCAATCTCCGAGGGTGTTGACCTTAAAGACAAAAAGATTACAGCCTTAATGAATAGGGTGGCCTTGGCACTTAATTCTGTCACCAAGGCTATCGGAGTTCCGTTCAAGCTAAACATACTCTTGAAAGCAGGAGGCAACCCGAACGGCAGTGGTATCGCTGCGCTATCAGATAACGACGGGAACCTCGACACCATTGTGGTGTACCCAGATGTACTGAACAAGCAGAAGAACAGCACTAACACTACATGGCTTCGTTCAGTAATGGGTGAGGAGGTTATTCATCAGCTACATAACCGCGCCATGCATCGGATGTGGGAGGATGATGAGTCCTCATCTAGCTGGAATGATTGGCGTGCTGATTACTTGGAAGGTGTATGGGATAGGATGACGGATTCCGAGAAGGCTCGCGTCATTGAGACATACACTGGCAGAAAGGATGGCCCAAGGGATGGAAGGCAAAAGGCCAGCCTAGCTATGGAGGCTGTACGCATGGTGATGCAGGGCAAGCTAGGGTTAGGTCGCACAGAATCAGGTGAGGCTTACATGAAGAGCAGAGGCCTGCTTGTCCGACTGGTCAACAACATCCTTAACTACCTTAATAGCGTAGGCTTAGACCTTAGCAGTGACGCGATCAGCAAAGAGGTAAGTAATGCTAAGAAGATTATTGAAGAAGCTAAAGCTGAGTTTGATAGGGACGCAAAGCAGACAGCCGAAGGGGTAGAGGATGCTGCTGCATCTCCAGATGCCCAGCAAGATTTCTTTTCTGCCCTTGAACAGCAGGCTGTCAAAGTTGTCAGAGAACCAGAGCAACCAGTAGTTACCCCTGAACCAGTAGTTACCCCTGAACCAGAGCCAGTTCAGGAAGCTGAGCAAGCGGAGGAGGTTAGCGGTGTAGGCCAGCACCTAGAAGGTTCCGAGCTAGCAGACTGGATCGTGAGAGGAGTTAGTAGGGTGGTTAAGCCAGACACCTCTAGGTACAATGATGCTGTTGGTTATGTGACAGAGAAGGTTCTCAAGGCTTACGCTGACGGCAAGGTTGATATAGCGCAGCGGAATCAAGTTATCACCCTAGCTAATAGCAGGGCCAAGAATTTCTTAGATATTGAGAATGCACAAAAGCGTGGGGGCGGGGCAATCACAGTAAACCTTGACGCTGAGATTAGTGATAACATCGGGGGCCAGTCAGCTACTACGATGGAGGGGATTGTGCCTGACACAAGAGCCGTGCCGTCCGATAGGGGTGCAAGAGTAACGTCAATGCGTGAGGTCATCGATCAATCTATGGGCGATATGACTCCGATGGAAAGGCGGATACTTGAGAACGACGCATTGCCTCCTGAAGATCAAGCAAACACAAGAGATTTAGCTGAAGAGTTTGGTATGTCTCAAGGCAAGATGATTGCTGAGGTAGACATGGCGCGTATTAAATTGCGACGAAAGATGTTAGACCAAGGGCTACAAGGGACAGAGGACTTTGCTCCTGCTCCTGACCTTGACACGGATGATACCATTGAAAAACAAACAATCATAAATAACTTAAAGGAAGGAAAATATAATGCCGAAGTATTACCTGAACAAGTCTCACGAGAAGCTAGTGAAAGCGAGGATGGAAGAACAATCCTCGCAGCCGAGGCAGTCGCACGCCGAAGTCACGGAGCAATACAACAAGATCATGACGAGTTCTCCGACGGCCCTCGATCCCACGCGATCACGTCCGCCCAGAAAATCGGCAGGCAAGTCAGGCAGTTAGAAGATGACGCGCTAGCAGCGTGGGCCAGAGAGGAAGGGATGCTCCTCAGTGGGGAGGAGTCAAGGGTGTTCATGGCTGAGTGGGTCAAGCAAGGTGAGCGGGGTGGGGTTGAGTCTGTGGTTACGTTCGACAACAAGACCCAGCGATGGACGAAGGTTAATAGCCTCATCATGCACACCAATCAGTTGGAGTTCCTGCATCGGCTGTCACTTCATAATCAGTTGTTCCCTGATGTTGCCCTTCGTCTGGAAGGGTTCATGTACCAGAACGATCAGGTGTTCAGTGAGTCCAACCCGCTCGGTAAAGCCAGTGAGGCTGAGGCTCCCAAGCTACTACCTGTTGTATCGCAGGCCAATGTGAAGCACGTTGGCGACATTGTTTCCATTCAGGAATCCACGGAGAAACTGGAGGAGCTGGGAGGCAAATGGGATTCTCTGGAAGGCGGGTTCGTATTCGATGAGCTGGGGATTATTGTCGGGGATGCCCATGAGGAAAATGTTTTGCGAGGCCATAAGGGCAAACTTGCATTCATCGACACTGACATCCGCCTTAATATAGAGACAAAGACAGACAGGCTTAGGGAATATGTAGGTATGGACGGGGTTGAAGATGCTGCCGCCGCTCCTGACTCCAATGATTCACAGCAAGATATGTGGGAGGACGGCAAGGTTGAGGCTACTCCTGAACAGGTTCAGCAAGTGCTGGGCCTTGAGGCTGGTGAGTCAGCAGTCACACCCGCAATAGACCAAGGCTTCTTTGAGAAACTAAGACGCATGGTTTACGAAGCTGTGCCAGATACTATGCGTAAGATGGGGTTGTCTGGTTTAGCTGACCGCATTGAAACCTATGAGCAGAAGCGTGGAGAGTTTAACGGTAAGCTAACCGATCCGCTACGGCAGTGGCGTAAGGGCTTGACCAGTGACGAAGCGCAGCTAGCGCACGAGGAAGCTAATGAATACTTTGCGATCCGCGAAGAGTACGGCTCAAGTCAGGAGGCTAGTGCGATAGTCGCCAAGATGAAGGGCGAGAAGGATGCTGCGAAGCGGAGGGAATTAAAGGAGAAGCTGGATGCACAGGTCAAGAAAGAAAAGGCAGAGGCTGACGCCAGAGCTAATGAGTTCCTAGCCAGTGCTGATCCTAACACGCGCAGTCTAGTGGACACTGTGAACAAAATCTCTGACGCATCAGCTAAGATTTCTACCGACCTGAGCATCATGGTTCAGGGAGAGAACGGTAAGTGGAGGCTGATGAAGGTGGATCGGGAGAACTTCCCTCGCGTCTTTACCGAGGAGGTAATGGATGCAATCCGCAGCCCTGCACAATTCCCTGAGTTATACAAAGAGCTGAAGGATTCGTTGATTGATTCGGGCAGGGTGGACAATGACCTTGAGGCTGAGGAGTTACTGGCCGAGTTTAACTCAGTTAATGCTGAGATGGTGGGCGGTGCATACTTAGCCAACATGGAGAAGGCTCGCGGCCTTCGCTTGCCTGCCAAGTTCTACGACACCAGCGTGGACGCCTACACTAAGTTCATTCTTAGGTTCGCTAATCGTGCGGCACAGATACACGCATTCGGTCAGACTACTGACAAGAACCTTGACGCATTCAGTGTTGCGATAAGTAAAGCCAGAGACGCTGAGACTATGGAATACCTGAAGGCTGTGTCTGATGCGGTGTATCAACGTAGAGCAAAGGCTACTGGATTCGGACGCACAGCACAGCGAGGTAGTAACATCACTAGCACCCTGTTCTTGTCTGGCCCATTCACTGCCATTCGAGATATAGCTAGTGGCATAGCCTTATCTGCTGAGACGTTTGGCATAGCCAACACCGCAACCAATCTGACCAAGGCGTTGTGGCAAACAGGTCTTAATGTGGGTGGCAACATACGACGCATCCTGTCCGGTGATCTTAAAGCTACTGATCTGCATGGGTACTCTGACTCGGAGATGGTTGAGTCTGCTATGAGGATGGGTGCGATACGGGAGGATTTCATTGACGCCATGCTGTTGGATGAGCGCATTGATGATCCTAACTCATTTGATAAAGCAGTATCGAAGGGTGCAAGGTACGGCCTTTACTTCAAGCAAAGCATGGATCGCTTGGCTAGAGCGGTGACACTGGGGGCTAGCGTCCACTGGTTACGCACCACTCAAGCTATGGCTAAGAACGATCCCGATGGAGCAGGCATGAAGCGCAGGATTGCTGCATTGAAACGGTTAGGAATCAAGGGCGACCAAGTGCAGAAGCTACTGAACGATGAGCCTGCTGCTGTCGAAGCATTTGCAAGGGCGTCAGTAGCAGAGAAGCAGTACACCTACTCAATCGCCCAGCATCCTCTATGGCTGGGGGATAACAGTGATGCCCGTAAGATATTCTTCCAGTTCCAACGCTGGTCATTCCAACGTGGCCGTGACTTCATCAAGAACGTGATAGCCCCAGCGACAGTCGGGACTAAGGTGGGAGGTAAGTCGGTGCATGACTTTATGCCACTGATCCGGTTCGCTGTTGTTGGTGTCGGGATTGGCGAGCTGCTTGCCTTGTTGCGTGAGCTACTGACTGACCGCGAACGCAGGGAGGCCACGGTCGAGGAGATCAGTAACTCTGAGCAGAAGCAACTCATGCTGGCCGGTGATCGGTTACTCAAGGATGTGATAATGACTGGCGGCATTGGTGTGATGGGTGACTACAGCATGATGCTGCACGAGACATTCACTCGTGGCCCACGCTGGCGTGATCCTCTCAAGCCGCCGGTAGTTAACCTGATGGCTAACGTAAGGGACACAGCTCTTGGGATAGTACAGCAAGGTGGTGATCCTGCCGCTATTCTCAGGGAAGGGAAAAGGTTTATGATGGGAATACCACCAGTCAATCAGGCTTATGGATTGGTGTTCGGTGCAGCCAGAAGGGTTAACCCAGAGTCAGCAAGGTTTATATCTGTTCACTCAGCAATGCGTGACCGTGCTTATGTTCGCAATCTAACCCGACGATTCGGGGAAGAGATGGGGTACGATGTTGAGTCAAACTTCTACGGATCGTTTGCCAGAGACAAACACACTGAGGATAAGAAGCAGTTACGAGAAGCGTTGCTGATAGGGGATGTGGATAGTGCTAGAGAAATAGCTACGGGCTTGATTAAGGATGGCGTTACTAAGCAGGGGCTTAAACAAAGTGTTGGCTTGTTTCAGCCTATCGCTGTGGGCAGACAAAGTAGGTCTGAGATTAAGATGCAGTTCCTACGTTGGGCTAAAAAGAATACGCCCTCTGGTTACGAACGTATCCGTAACACACAGAGGACGTATGAATTAACAGCCCGTAGGTTAGGGCTGATGAATTAATCCTTGTACCGCCGCACCATTCTTCTTTGCTGTTTTTGTCGCCATGATATGTATTTCTCCTTATTATTAGTTTTAAGAAGAGGGCATCTCGATCCCTCCCTAGACTCAAGGCACTCGCCTTAAAATTCATTTAAGCCTTCTCTTCCTCTGACAGCTCATCCCATTCATCACCGTAATCGCTGGCGGCATTAGCCACTCGGCCAAGCTCATCAGAGTATGCCCTCATTAAAGAGTGCACATCCCAAGGGTCGTCTGCGTTCTCTATTGATTCAAGTAACAGCAGAGTCAGGTAATCGCCAACCTTGGTGGCATGATCTTCAGTGAATCTGCCCTCGCTCTTCTCACCAAGAGAAGCTACCCGTATCCGTTCGCTTAACTCTTTGCGTTGCTTCTCTGTCATTATCGGTTCGGTGCGAGCTACTATTACTGGTGCTCCCTTGTTTATTTTTAACATCCCTTTATTCATATCAATTCTCTTTCATCAATTTCATAATCTGTTCGGGCGATTCACACACCCATAGTTCTGCCCCTCTCATAGCTGAGCCTCTCGCCCCTCCCATTAAGTCTATTCGGGTGGAGGATTTATCAATCGGTTGCTCGATTGTCCTAATCCATTCTTTATTCAAATGAACTTGGTCTCCTTCCGTTACTGGTTCTGGGCTTATAGGGGTCAATGTAATAAAAGGTTTGGCTTTCATTTCAATGTGATCCCTATGCTTGGGTGGTGCTTTACCTCGGAGACGATGTACTGCTTTGTTGCTGCCTCAATCCGATCAAGGAAGTCCTTGCCTACTCGCTTGAACTTACCGTTACGGTCTTGATCGCTGACCTCAAGGGCCAGTCTCTTCACGTTGCTTTTATTAATTATATTCATAACTATTATTCTATTCAGATTTACTTTGTTGCTTGCTCAAATTGTCTTGGCTCTCTTGGTCGATTGCTTCCACATACACAGCGCAAAATGTATCGACGTTTATTTCAGCTTGATCCCCTGCCTCTGTGTCATGTTCGTATATTAATGGAGGGCAGTCGTCAGCCATCTTAGTGCCTGTAGTTTTAAGCACATACTCAGCTATCGCATCTTGAATCTGGTGTCCTGCTAGTTCTATTTTTATATACATATTAATTGCCTCTCTAATGTTTCACTGGTTTAGTTCCTTTGGTCAGGAGATTTCCAGCTGGCTGACAGCTTGCCCATCACTGCGTCAGCTATCTCAGGCTGCTGGCATATCAGCCACGCTGCCGTCCATCTCTTCTCCCACTCTTTTATCTTCTCCTCGCTGGGGAACACCTCTGAGTTACGCTTGTCGAACTGCTGCCTAGCATCCACTACTGGAGGGAAGTCAGGGTGTACGATGTGCTGCGCTCTTGAGGGAGAACAGTTGATGCACCTACGCCTAGCTAGCAGCCCAACGTAAGGCTCGTCCCATGCTATGCAGTGCATAGTGATCGCACAGTTTTCAGTGGTGACTTCGCAGCCACATTTGTCACAAGTTTCTTTATTCATTTCTTTCCTTTACCAATCTGGAAGATTCTTTCCTTTACCAATCTGCAAGACTAGATTCCTCATTGTCTGGTTAGACATTCTCACCTCACACAAGCGGTCATTAGTTAGTACGGTTATCACATTGGCTAACATCTCTTCAGTCAGCACTAACTCTGAGTCCACCTTGCTCCAAGGTTTCTTGAAGTCTACCTCCATCGAAACAAACTCTGATGTTTCTTGATCTTCTATTGTAACTTTAAAATTTGTCATCGTTATTCTCCTATTCAGATTCAATTGGTTGCTTGCTCAAACTAAATTAATGAGAGGGAGGGTTTCTTGTTTGCCTCCAACGGTTTCGGGGTCACAGCCAAGATAGTTCAAGTCTGTCCCTACTTCGCGCCAACCCTACAAACCCCCAAGAGATGGTAGTCTCCTAGTCTGTAGCATTGCACCTTAGCTGCTATGACAACAGCTTGTTCGGTCACTCTCTTAGGGTCTCCGTCGAGTCCCTAAATTATTTTAAAGATCATTTATTTTCTTTTACGATGTACACTTTCTGTCCATCGATAAAGACATCCCTTGCGTAGAGCACGGGTTCCTTTGTTTTAATATCAACAAAAGTTTCGTACTTGTATGGGTTGTAAGTAACTTGCCTAAGCGTCTTAGGTTTCCTAGCCTTACGTTCCTCTAAGGATTTAACCTTACCTAGATCGTGAACATAACCGCGCACGGTTGCGTGGACGTTCTTCCGTCTGGTTTCTAAAACTCTTTGCCTTCCCTTTTCATTAACATTAAAATCTATCCGTCCATAATGCCCACCCTTGCTGGTCAGCCTTATAGCGTGAGTGTGCTTAACCACCAGCCCAGTCTTTCTGTCCTTAACGCTGAGGCATTTCTTGTGCAGATTGTAATATACTTCTACTGATCTCATGTTATTCTCCTATTCAGATTCAATTGGTTGCTTGCTCAATCCGTCTCTCAAGTATCCTGAAAGCTCCGTGCGTAGCCTCGCCTAAAGCCTTGTATGCTACCGCATTCCTTTCCAGCTCTGGTATCTTCTCAAGTTCATACTCAGCCGTCTCTCCACCCTCAGATACAATGGCCTGAGCGTGTCCAAGCTGGCAGTACGCGCCCTTAACATAGTGGTCACATTCTTTCATTGCCTTCTCCAGATTCGACAAAAGCTCAGGGTAATCCTCAGTCTTGGTTGTATTTCTGATGCCATTCCTTTCAAACCCGAACGGTCTAAGGCTTAACTTTAAACTGCTCTGATCTCCCTTGAGTGTCTTGTCATTCCAAGGAGCCTCGTACTCAACTCTTACATGGGAGGGCGATTGAATCAGGGTGATGATCTTATCCTCAAGCTGCTCAATCTCTATGTCCTTGTCTTTAAGCTCACTTAAATGCTTCCATTCTAATTCTTTTTTAGTCATGTTATTCTCCTATTCAGATTCAATTGGTTGCTTGCTCAAACGTGCCATGATTATTTGCCCTCCTCGATTTAGTCTACAAAGTTTTCCTTACGTTGCTCCCGATCACACCATTCCTTCGCCTCAGTGAGAGACCTGAAGGCAGCACTGTCCGTCTGGCTACTGTAGGCATACGGGTGCAAGGTGTACTCCAGCCCGTCATACTCATAGTTCAGCTCCACATCGGTGCAAACGTGCCACCCCTTGCGGCTCTCCTCATCGCCGTGGCGAGCGGGGAATTTCCTGTTCACAAGGATGTAGTCTGGTCGGCTACCCCAACGCTTGCCAGTTTCGTTGCTTCTCAAGTACCCGTTGATCCTGTTGGATTTTTCGCGCACCCATTCGATGTTAAATACATAGCGTCCCATGATTATTTGCCCTCCAGTTTATAAAAGTGATGCCGCTTGTATGTTAGCTGAGGCTCAACACCTCTAGCCCAGTAAGGCTTCTTGATGTAGGTAGCATGGTAATGATTGCATCCCTTAGCATTGACCGACGGCCTATACACTGGTGGTGCTGACACTATACCTAGCGCATCCCTCCATCGCGGGTGCTTCTGTGCTGTAGTGATGGCCCTGCCTAAACTGACGTTGTTGAAGCAACTGAATTGCTTGGGCTGTAGCAGCACCTTAGCTGGGGTGTCAGGCCAACGCTTACTAGCTACTCTCTCCCACACCACTTGCCAGACTAGCTCCATGCCTATCCGACCCTCGCCCCCTGCCTCCATAACAAGGGCTGTTGCACATATATCCCTGTTCCGCATCACGGAAGGGCTTGCTTTTTCTCCAGCTAGCATCGGCAAAGCCGTAGCTGCT
>Ga0208013_1001456_pt1 | contig 10984 bp, 17 predicted proteins | sample 16_taG_FD_184091 | JGI IMG/M metagenome (GOLD analysis project Ga0208013, IMG submission 184091) | Marine viral communities from the Subarctic Pacific Ocean - 16_ETSP_OMZ_AT15313 metaG (SPAdes) (version 2) | ecosystem: Environmental > Aquatic > Marine > Oceanic | place: Pacific Ocean | collected...
CCTCGCAATAGACTCAGCTGACGTCATAAAGCAGAGGGGCCCGACCCGCTTTGGAGGGCTTGGCACCTTGAGCGCCGCCCTCGCAGGCTCCGCCGGTTATGCCGAGCTAACCACGGTGTTTGATGAGGGCCTGGGGGTGCTCAAGGGCGATGAGACTTGGCTCAGCTGCTACGACACCGGGACTAATCCCGGAGTTCAGCACCTCGTCCACACGTCCCAAAGCTCCGGCGGATACCAGAACGGCATCCACATCGGGATCGTCCTCAGCCACATCGATACCTCACCTACCCAGACGATCACCTGGACGAACGTGCGCGTGGGGTGGCGCTGGCGCCAGCAGACATAGCGGGTGCCCAATGTCCGAAGACGACAAGAAGCAGACAGCGGTCTGGGCCAAGCCTTCCAAGCAGGAGGGCTTGACCGAAGAGCAAATGCTTGACGCTCTGGAGAGCGCACTTGAGGCCCGAGAGGAGAAGAGCCGACCCGAGGGCGTGGCCCGGTTTGCTCAGTGGAAGCGGGACGCCTGGGTGTGGCTCTGGTGGACGGTCAAGAACGAGCCCGCCCGGGTGGTGGCCTGGCTTGCAAGCGTGCTCTTTGGGTCCACGATGGTGATCAACTACGTGGTCGACGCTGGCTATGTCGATCCCGAAGACTTCCCCTTTGCGACCCAGCGGCAGCACGGCGAGGCGCTGTGCGAGGTCCGAGCAGGACGGATCGAGGTCTGCGCCCTGCGGGTAGCCGTCGGCCAGATTGACGGCCCGTGTCCAAGCCTCCCCGATAGCTGCCCCTCTTCCTCGGTCATGGAGTGATCATGTTGTCTCTTCTCGTCGTCGCGACACTCTCTACCGCCGGTCAGCCCATCGAGGCCGACCAGGTGGTGCTATCGCCTGAGGCCGCCGCAGAGGAAGCTCACGAGGAGCTGATGGGGGAGCTCTCGGCGATGGCCGAGGAGGTCAGGACGATCGATCTCGAGCTGCTCAAGGTGGCGATCGAGGCCGAGAAGGCCAGGAGGGCCGCGATCGTGGCTCTCGACCCGCCCACGGCTGAGGACTCGGGGCCCGTCGTGTGGGCCCCGTCCCCGGTGGTCGGCCCTTGAGACACCTTGTGATCCTGGACCGGCAGCACCACGGGAAGCCGGGCAAAGACGACCAGGGCGCCAGCTATGAGGGCCTCGTCGAGGTTGACCTCACGGCGGCCTATATCGACCACGCGAAGACGGCCCTCGAGGTGGCCGGCGTCGAGGTCCTGGTCTTGCAGTGGGGCCGCTACAGCCAGCGCCACGCCTACGCCCGCGCTGTGGCCGATGCTGCGCCAGAAAAGGTGGTCTATGTGGCCTGTCACGTCAACGCCGGCGGGGGGTCCTATGGGCTCGCCTGCCACGACAGCCGATCAAGGGCCGGGGCAAGGCTCAGCGAGGCCATAGCGGCGGAGCTGGGCACCCTGACGGGCAAGGCCAGAGCCGACGGCGCGAGCCCGGCCAGGTGGTCGAATGCCTACAGCACGATCGAGGGCATCTACGAGGGGCCCGCCAGCCTCTCGGGCGTCTGCTTTGAGCCCGGGTTTATCGACTCCGAGGCTCACCGGTGGCTTTGGTACGCTGACGGGCTTGTCCGGGTCGGTGAGGCCCTGGCCGCCGGCGTCTTGTCTTATCTGAAGGAGCAATAATGGAAGCCCTCGATCTTGACCGCCTCCCGGCCCTCGATGACTTGTCCGGCGACATCATCGAGACCCTTGAGGACCACGCCGATCAGCTCCTCGACCACGGGATCGGACCCGGGCCCGCCGCCGAGATGATCGGCAGCCTGGCCGATGACCTGCTTGACTTTGAGGCCCTCCTGGGCGGCCCGTGGGGCGTGGCCCTCGAGGCCATCGACGGCAAGGCCATTACAAAGGGGATCGCCCTCGGCCAGGCCATCGTATCTAAGCTCATGGCGCCCGAGGCTCGGGCCGAGCGCAAAGCCAACCGAGAACAGCGCAGGGCGGCCCGTCAGGCCCGCCGCGCAGAGAGGAAGTCCTAATGCTCAAGCTCCCCACCTTTGAAAGCGAGAAGAGCCGCCGCGTGCTCGTGGCCCTGATCTGTGCCCTGGTCATGGCCGGCGCGGCCTACCTCGGACTCAGCCCCGATCCGGCCCTCGTCGAGGACGTGGTCGAGGTGGCCGTAGAGGAGACACTGGCGCCGGAGCCGGAGCCCGAGAGCAAAGAGGCCCCGGCTGAGCCCGTAGAGGGTCCAGCCGAGGCCGCAGAGGCTCCAGAGGCATCCCCTTAGGCTCGGTCCCCAATCGACCGCAGGAGGCCGGCCACCGTCTGAGCGGCTGCCGTGCCCCTGCGCCCACGGTGGACGGCCACGAAGCCGTCACTATCCTTGACGATTGACCACCCCTGGCCTTCGAGGTGAGCCTTGAGCTGTGGCCAGTCCATCGGCGGGCGCGGTCTGTGGGCGCCTCGCCTGACGACGGCGGCCCCTGTGGGCGTGACCCTACAGATCCGCGACTCGACGTGGCACACGGCCAGCCGGCGAGCCTTGAGGGTCCTCATGGCCCGGCGCACCTCCGGCGGGGGAGCCCCGAGACGATTGGCCAGATCGACCAGCCCGATAGGGCCGGCGGCTACCTCGGTCAGCACCTCGGCGACGAAGGCCCGCATTAGAACGGCACGTCGGGATCGTCGTAGGACTCGATCGGCGGCTTGGCTGCCGCCTGTGGAGCTACGAAGGGATTGGGATCGTCGCGATAGCTGCGCGGCTTCTTGTAGGCCTGGCCCGCGGCCTCGGCGCTCGGCTGCTCGCCCGGGATCGGCAAGCCATCCCACTGGATCCACGGTGAGGGCTGGCCATTGTAGGGCTTGCCACCGTCGCACGAGGTATTGCGGCACTTCCAGGCCGGGCGCTTGCCACCCTTGCGCCGCTGCTCGCGGTTGTCCCAGAGGTCCGATCCGCAGTGTGGACACAGCCCCTCGCCATTGGCCGACGGGGCCGCCGGGGCTGCCGCCGCCGGGGCCGAGGTGGGAGCCCTTGAGGCCGGGCGCGTCACCGTGCTGGGCTCGGGGCCGATTTCCTCCGCCGTCGTGGCCCCGACCCCGAGAAACAGCCGAAGGCATCTATTGATCGCACGGGTCGAGCTCATCCGCGGGGTGGCGTTCTTTGTCCTCGGCCCGACGTTAGACGGGCTGGCGTCGGCGATGTCGGTGAAGGTCCCCCGCTCCCCCGTGGCCGTTGCGCTCACGATGGCGTGGCCGCTCTCGGGGTCAAACGAGAGAAGCGACACCGAGACCTCGGTGAGGCCGTGGAGGTGGCCCAAGGCCAACAGCCCGCGGTGGTTTATGTACTCCTGCCCCTGGAGGTCGGTGAGGCCATCCACCGATCTCAGGAAGTCGTGATCAATGCTGACGGGACCTGTCTTTGTCTTGCTCATGCTGTCTTGTCCTCAGGGCTAGAGCCCGGTAATGAGAAGGTGATCGATCTGGTCCGAGAGGCCGAGCACGGCACAGCAGCCGGCCACGGCGAGGAAGATCAAGAGGAGATCCAGGGCGGTGTCGCGCCTCATGTCGACACCCCGTGAAAGCGGCCCGCCGGGTGGTGGCTGAATTCGACCAGCCCCCACGGCTGCCAGCTCTTCAAGTTGAGCCAGCCGGGGCCCGGCGTCATCTCGTCGCGCACCTCCTCGATCCTCTCGCCGAGCGACTTGGACACCCTGGAAAGCTCCGGGGCGCTGATCAGTAGATAGACGGCGTAGTGCGTGCCCGCCCCCGGCGTGGGCGGCGTGTGGGCGCTGACGGTGACATAGCGGGGCGCCAGGTCCAGCCGATCGATCAGATCGGCGAGATAGGCGAGGGTCTCACGGTAGGTCATTGGTGGGGCTCCTTGTGTTGCCCGGCGACATTACCCGCCGGGGGTTGTCCGGTCAAGGGTTCCACTTGACCCCGGGCGGGGTAGCCGGTAGAACGTCGGCATGGAACAGCTCACCACCTGGCTAACAGACGAGAACCTGACCCACGACGGCGCGGCGGCCCTCTTCGGCGTCAGCACGGCCACCCTTCGCGGGTGGCTCTACGAGGGCAAGGTGCCGCGCGACCTGGCCGCTATCCAGCGGGTAAAGGTCATCACGAAGGGCCGCGTGCGCCTTGAGGACTGGGCCGCCGTGGTCGAGGCCCGGGGCGCGTCCAATGCTTGATCTTAGTCCTCGGGTGATCTCGCCTTGTCCTCTTCTCGGCGCCCCGGTTCGGCGCCTCTCTCCTTGTGATCAGGGCGGGACACCCGAGGGCTCTGACCTTGCCCGGCTCTTGCGAGCGTGGGCGAGGGCTAAGGCTGAGCAAAGGGGGGGCCAATGCCCGTCGTGATCGGTGTCGACCCCGGCAAGACGGGCGCGATCGTGGCCCTCGATGGTAGCGGGACCGTCCACGCGGCGGCGACCGCTGACAGGTGGACGATCAAGGGCAAGGGGCCGAGCTACGTACCCCGCACGATGGCCGAGTGGCTGACGGCGGTTCCTTGCGATCTGGTGGTCATCGAGCGCCAGCAAGCGATGCCACGGCAGGGCCTAAGCTCCACCTTGACCACCGGCTACGGCTACGGTCTGTGGGTAGGCATCGCGGCGGCCCTGGGCTTGCCCTATCTGGAGGTCCGGCCCTCGGCGTGGACTCGGGCGATCCTGCCGGCCTCAGGTGGCAAGGGCAAGGGCCGAGCGATCGGCGTGGCTCGGGCTCGGGTGCCTGACCTGGACCTGACCCCGGGCCGGAAGAGGAAGCCACACGACGGGCTGGCCGACGCTGCCTGCCTTGCCCTCTACGGGTTGCGGGAGCTTGGCCGATGAAGGTCTCCCACGCCCTCGCCTCGACTCTCGCCCAGCCCGAGGGGTCTATCCTCAAGGTGGTCACCCGCTGTGGTCTGTGGGTGGACATCGAGCGATGTGAGGAGGACCTTCGGGCCACCTGCGACACCTGCAAGGCTCGGATCCGAGCTGAGACGGGGCGCCCACGATGGGCAAAGGCCAAGCCGTGATCGCCATTCCTCTCTTCATTGAGCTAACCGCCGGCCTCGGGTCGGTGTCTCTCCGCCTCCAGGGCGGCCCCCACTGCCGGCCACCCGTCAGCAGGATGGGGAACAAGGCGGGCTACGCTGGCGCCATCCTGGAGGTGCTCGGGCTCAGGTCCGGCCAGGGTGCGGAGGCCTTCCTATGGTGTGAGCCTGACGACGGGTGCCGCGCTCTCCTCCAGGCCTACCCTCAGCCCGAGGTCTTGAGAGAGGCCGCCGAGATCATCCGGTCATGGGCTGACGAGGACCCCCGCGAGCTTTGGGAACGGCTCAGGGCTGAGGGGCCGATCCGGGGGGCGTCGGGTGGGGAGGTGGCGCGTCACGTCTATATCGGCGCTAATCGCGTTTATGGTGCCGGCGGCTTCGCTGCGGAGAAGACCGGCGCTCCTGGAGCCCGCTACCCGGTTCACATCGGATGCGCTGAGGCCCTGGACTCCCTCGCCGGCTCCGAGCGAAGGAACCGGCCCGGTTCCTTCAAGCGGGTGACGCCTCGGGTAGCGGCCAGGCCCCGGCCTCCCGCAGCCTCCGAGATCGCCCGCTGGGCCCGGATCGTGACCTCGAACCGGCTGATCAACCTCGACCCTCAGACCTGGAAGAACACGGGCCAAGGCGGGACCACCCACGGCGGGGAGGAGTTCAGCACGGGAGCCGAGGACCTGGCCCGGGGGTTTGAGGGGGTGTCGGCGCGGGAGGTGGCGCGGTGGTCGCAGGTGGTGTCTGCTAATGAACTGATTCCGCTTGGGGCCGATCTGCTGAACACGGGTTCCGGGGGGTCAACATGCGCCGATCCTCACCACGGGTTCCACACAACGGCGGCTGTGTTGTCAGATCGGATGGCGGGACGGGGCTTGTCCTCTTGGCCCCCCGTCACCGTCTGCGCAGATGCCCGAGAGGTGGACCCGGGACAACTCCCAGAGGGGACTGTGGCCTATATGGACCCGCCCTACCAGGGGACCACCGGCTACGGTAACGACCTCCCACGGGCTGAGGTGGTCGAGCTGGCGCGGCGATGGGCTGACGCGGGCGCGGTCGTCTGCATCTCTGAGGCCGAGGCCCTCCCCGCCCTGATGGCCGACGGGTGGCACAGCGTGGAGATCACCGGCTGCCGGAAGGGTCAGAAACGGACATTCAGCAGGCAACAGCGCGAGTGGCTGACCCTCAACAGGGCGCCGGCTTGGCGGCCCTCGACCACCCTTGATCTGTTCGGTGGCAAGTGAGAGCCCTGTCTCTCTTCAGCGGGGCAGGCGGGGCCGATCTCGGCATCACCGAGGCCGGGATCGAGGTCGTGCGCGGCGTTGAGCATGACGCCGACGCGGTGAAGACCTGCCGCGCGGCGGGCCTTGACTACGTGGTCCAGGGAGACGTTCGGGATCTGAGCCTCTACGATGGGCTCGGGCCTATTGATCTGCTCTTTGGCGGCCCGCCCTGTCAGGCCTTCAGCACAGCCGGAAAGCGTAAAGGCCAGGACGATGACCGCAACGGCTGGCCCTGGACCCTTGAGGTTATCGACCACGTCAAGCCGCGGTGGGTGCTACTTGAGAACGTGCCCGGCTTGCTGTGTCACTCCCAGGGATGCGCGGCGCCGTGCCCCGGCTGCTACTGGCGCGACGAGATGTTGCCCGCTTTCCGTGCTCGCTTCCCCTGGGCGGACTTTCGCAAGCTCAACGCCTCGAGCTATGGCGTACCGCAGCACCGGCGGCGGGTGTTTCTGGTCGCGGGCCCTCGGCCTATCCGATGGCCTGACGCCACCCACGGCGACCCCGCAAAGAGAGCCCAGGGCGGCCTATTCGGGCGGGAGCTCACGCCGTGGGTATCCGTGGGGGAGGCGTTGGGGATCGATGGTGTACGCATGGACGGGGGCCGGAATAGCTCAGCAAATCCACGGCAAGAGCGCCCGATCACGACCGACGAGCCGAGCTACCCGATCGGGGGTCGAGGTAATCAAATGCTGCGGGTCATCGGCGGCGGTAGAAACCCGCAAGACCCGACGATCGGCCACCTGCGCAGCTATCGAGACCTCACCGACGAGCCGAGCACGCCGATCCCCGCCGTCAAGATCGGCAACGCGGGGCCGTGGGTATGCCCAGGCCGCCGCCGCCTCACCGTGGCCGAGTGCGCCACACTGCAAGACTTCCCCGCTGGCTACCTTTTCCAAGGGACCAAGACTGCGCAGTATCGGCAGGTGGGCAACGCCTGGCCCCGGACCTTTGGCCGGGTGCTCGGCGCGGCCATCGCCGACGCAGACGATCGATGACCTACACGCAAGGAGCGCACACAATGAATCCCCTTTTCAGCTCAGACCGCCAGACCCTGATCGAGGGGCTCGAGAGGCTCCAACGGGTCCAGGTGACCCGGCTGTTTCTGCAAGCCGTGATCCCCGGTATTAGCGAGCCCGATCACGTCTGCGCCGCCGTGCGAGCCCAGGCGATGACGGCGGGCTTTAGAGAAGACTATCCACAGCTTAGCCAATGGCTTGTCCACAAGATCGACGGCTCGCAGGATGGCTACAGCGCGTCGGCTCTCGGCTTTGCTCGCTGGGCTATTGACTGGGTCTTGCTGCCGCGGACTGTCCAGGCCCGATGGCTGGCCGACGCCGCGCAGCGGATGACCCGGGGGGCCGAAGCGTGACCGAGCTTGAACGGTTCTTTGATGCGGTCTTTGGCCAGGTCGGCGGCGTGGTCGAGCTGCGGCCACTCCCCGAGCGCGATGGCGTTGACTTCCAGGCCGCGCAGCGGGCGCGGCGCTGGCTCCCTGTCGCCGAGGCGGCCCGGGTTGCCCCCGTGATGGCCGAGTGGTGCCCGGCTCAAGGCCTCGGGTGTTTCTTCGGGGTCCTGCCACGCATGGAGCCCGGCAAGGGCACCAAGGCCAACGTAGGCCCGGGGCGGGTGCTGTGGGCTGACCTTGACTTCAAAGACTACGAGGACGGCGAGGAGGAAGCCCGCGAGCGTCTGACGTTGCTCAGGGCCCCCCCGTCGGTGCTGGTCAGCTCGGGCAACGGGCTACACGCCTACTGGCTGCTCACCGAGCCCGCCGAGCCCGAGGCCATCGAGGCGGCCAACACGGCGATCATCGAGGCCACGGGGGCCGATGCCGCGTGCAAGGACTCGGCCCGGGTGCTGAGGCTCCCCGGCTCGGTCAACATCAAAGACCCCGACGACCCGCGGCGGGTGGTCTTCGAATACCTCGACGAGGGCCTGGCCTATGACCTTGACCAGATCGTAAAGGCTGCCGACGCTCGCCGGCCACAGACTCCCGAGGGCCTTGAGCCAAGAGAGGCGGATCATAGCCGATACGTGACGGCCACCCTTGAGGGCGTGCTGGGAGACATCGCCGCGGCGGGCAAGGGGACACGGAACAGGACCCTAAATCAGGGGGCCTATGCTCTTGGGCGGCTCGTGGGTGCTGGCGTCTTCACCCGGGACCAGGCCCGGCAAGAGCTCACGGCGGCAGGGCTCGCCATCGGGCTCGGGGGCCAGGAGATCAGCAGGACGATCGAGTCAGGGATCAGCGCCGGCGAGGCTAAGCCGTGGATGCCCGACCCGAGCTACAAGGCCGGCGCCAGCAAAGCTCCCGGCAACAGGAAGCCAGGACGGCCACCCAAGCCGCCGCCGGGTGGCTGTGAGCTGGAGGTCTGGCACAGTCTGAGGCTCAAGGAGAGGCCCCGAGAGCCCTACCAGACGATCGGCAACGTGTCCTCCGTGCTCGACCGGGACAGCCGATGGGGCGGGCGGATCTGGCTCGACGAGATGGCCGACCAGGTCTTCATTGACGGAAAGCCCCTAAGCGATGACATCGAGCGCGAGGCGGCGGTCTGGCTGGAGGACCACTACAGCCTCGCGGCCTCGACGGCCCTGGTACACGAGGCGCTGTGCATGGTGGCAGCTCGCCACAAGCGCCACCCGTTGCGCGAGAAGCTCGACAGCCTGGCCGAGGCGTGGGACGGTGAGCCCCGGGCGGATGAGTGGCTGTCTAAGTACGTGGGAGCGCCTGACGATGAGCTACACGCCGCTATCGGTAGGGCGTGGCTGGTCTCGGCTGTCGCTCGGGTCTACGAGCCCGGGGCCAAGGTGGACACGATGCCGATCCTTGTAGGGCCTCAGGGAGCTCGCAAGAGCACGGCCTTGAGGCTCCTGGCCATGGAGGACCAGTGGTTTAGCGACTCTCACCTCGACTTTAACTACGGGATCAAGGACGCGTACCTCTCGCTGTCCGGGGTCTGGATTTACGAGGTGGCCGAGCTGGATGGCATCACACGGGCCAAGGAGATGAGCACGGTAAAGGCGTTCATTAGCAGCTCTGAAGACCGGTTCAGACCCTCATACGGGCGCAACATGATCAGCCGGCCACGCCAGACAATCCTCTGTGGCTCGACCAACGAGAGCGGCTTCCTCAGGGACGCCACAGGGTCGCGGCGGTTCTGGCCGATCAAGGTGGGCAAGATCGACGCCGATGGGCTCAAGGCCGCGGTTCCCTTCCTATGGGGGGAGGCGGTGCATTGGTACCGGGGCGGCGAGGCGTGGCACCTCAGCCCCGAGATCGAGGCCCAGCGGGTCACGATGGCCGAGAACTACCAGAGCCGCGACCCGTGGGCTGACGCGATCCTGAAGTGGACGAAGACCCAGATCGCCCCCTTCACCGTGTCCGAGGTCATCGACCGGGCGCTGGGTATGGACCTCGAACGCGCCGACAGCCGGACGCACCGCCGGGTGGTCGTCGTGCTGACGGCTGACGGCTTCGAGCGGGTGAGGTTGCGCCGAGACGGGGTCAAGGTCAGGGCGTGGCAGCGTCCGAAGGTGATCGAGCTACCGTCACAGGTGGAGCTATCGACCTGATGAGGTCGGCCACCTTGAGGCCCTGAGAGGCCGCGTAGGCCTTCAAGGCGTCGTGCTCGGTGTCGGTCATGACGACCCGGAAGCGGCGAGGGGTGCCGCCGCGTGGGGGCCTTCCTCGGCGGGTCACGACTTCACCTCAAAGAGGGCGGCGGTCTTCTTGCGGGTCGGCATGGGGTTCTCCTTGTGGAGGGGCGGTCAGTGCCGCCCCTCGGGGGTTTGTTATTCGCCGGCCAGCATGGCGAGGGCGAGGTCAAGAGCGTCGGCCCTGGTCAGCGGATCAAAGCCCTCGGCGGCGGCGTCGGCATCACGAAAGGTGCCGTTGCGGTCATTCCAGCAAAGGAACTCGATCAGATCGGCCCGGTTGAAGGTGGACAGGCCGAGAGGGGTGATCGACTTGAAGAGGTTGACGGTGCCTTCGGTCAGCATTGGGGGGTTCTCCTTGTGGGTCCCCCCCTTTATAGTGCCCCTTTTATAGAGGGTCAAGCATTTAGGGGCATTTTATTTACCGCCCCGGCGTGGATGCCCACGGGTGGCCAGGCCGCGCCGTGATCGGGGCCTGGGCCTCTGCCGGGCCCCCTGTCTCGGTTTGGGCGGGTCACCGGGGCGGATTGTCCAAATAGTCCGGGCCTCCTGGGCCCCCCAGAGGTCCGAGAGGGGGCCCGGCTACGATCCGCTCAGCGTCTACGTCGTAGCACTACTGGGCCCTCTGGACCTCTGAAAGCCCTAGTAGAGCTTGGATCCATGTAGAAACTAGGGAGAATACGTAATTTATGCATGTACTAGGGCTCTATAGGGTTTGGGAGGCCCAGGAGGCCCACCCCTCTGAGGTGGCAGGGGCTCCCCGAGCTGGCGGGATAGATGACCTGGCCGGCTCGGGGCGCTGTGTTGACTCTGATCTTGATGGGCTGCCGCCGCGCGAGAGACCCCGAGCCGGCTCCCGCCGCGCTATGGTGGTCGGTAAGACACACCCACCGACCACCCGCTCAGCTCAGGAGGACACACCGTGAAGAGCCAAGCCCCGACGCGAGCCGAGAGGCCCCTTTTTGCCCGATCCCTGTGGATCGGCCTGCCAGGCCGATCGGCGAGTGTGAAAACCGGCCAAAACGCCCCCCCTCGTCCTCCC
>Ga0208013_1001467_pt1 | contig 10943 bp, 14 predicted proteins | sample 16_taG_FD_184091 | JGI IMG/M metagenome (GOLD analysis project Ga0208013, IMG submission 184091) | Marine viral communities from the Subarctic Pacific Ocean - 16_ETSP_OMZ_AT15313 metaG (SPAdes) (version 2) | ecosystem: Environmental > Aquatic > Marine > Oceanic | place: Pacific Ocean | collected...
ATAATATTGAGGAGTTCCTGTTCCACGATGAGATAGTATACAGCAAACTGAACAAGAAGGCGCTGGATGTACTGTGTCGTTCGGGAGCGCTGAACAAGCTGATGGACGACAGGTTCACTGGCCGCAAGCACTTCTGGTCTGCCGTCGCGGTGGAGAGGGTCTACAGCCGAAAGAAGTTTAATGAGAACATCGAGAGCTATCAAGAAGAGGCAGACTTCAGTGTCGCCGAAGAGATTGATAATCTGACGACGCTTACTGGGATCTTCCCGATGCACTTGGTGATGACACCCGAGGTGCGCCATCGCCTCGAAGCTAATTATGTGCCCCCCGTTTCGGACTTCGACCCGGACTTGGGCGTCGTATGGTTTATTCCGCGAGAGATTATTAGAAAGAAGACAAAGAACGGAAAGCTGTATTGGATTGTTGCAGTAATTGATTCTAATTCTGTCTTGACAAAGTTCAGATGTTGGGGTATAGTAGAAGGTAAGGATAGGATTCATTTGAATCGGCCGTATATGGCTAAATTGGATTATGATCCGGCTTGGGGATTTTCAACAAGATCCATTAAGCGAAATTTAAGATTGTTAGGATAAGGAGATAAAATGATTTTAGAATATCACATGTTGCGCGGGAAGGATTATCCTCCCGCGCGTTCAAACCCGAGTGATGCGGGGTTAGATTTATGCTGGGCACCAGCGGAAGCATCGACACAACTGATGCGCATTGTCCCAGGCGCCAGTGTATTAGTACCTACCGGATGCAAGTTTGGAATTCCACATGGTTACATGATGGAAATCAAAAACCGCTCAAGTGTGGCACACAAGAAGCAACTCTTGGTCGGGGCATGCGTCGTTGATAGTGGCTATGATGGGGAGGTATTTGTGAACCTACATAACGTTGGCTCACAAACCCAATACATCGAGGCCGGCGACAAGATAGCCCAAGCGGTAATTGTTCCGGTTGCACCCGTACGGTTTGTTGCCACAGAAAATCCAGATGTGTATGGATGGTATCCTATTACAATGTCTGATCGTGGCGATGGCGCTTTGGGGTCTACGGATGATAAGACCAATGAAGAAGATACGCAAGATCAATAAAGCCGCGCGTAAAAAAGCGCGCAAAGAGGCTCAAGAAAAATTAGCAAAAAGCGTTTCGCTGATGGCCAGTCACCCCACAGAGTGTTGTGTCTGTGCTACACCTTTCAAGCGCACTCACCAAACAGTTAAAAGCTGGCAAGTAGTGATTAGGGAGGAAAGGGTGCGTCTAACGTGCCCGAGTTGCTGGGCCACCACAACAGAAGCACTGGAGAATAGAAACAATGATTAAAGAAGGCACCCCTCAGGGGTTGGCATATGATGATGTATTACTCATGCCTCAATACTCCGACATTCGTCACCGCGCCGAGGTTAATATAGCCAGTACCTTCCCGGGCCCACATGCGACGGTCCGCCTAGGGCTTCCTATAATAGCAAGCCCCATGGACACCATTTCTGAAGAAGAAATGGGAGTCGCTATGTGGCAGGAGGGGGGCCTCGCTGTTGTTCATCGCTATAACACCATTGATCGACAAATAGAGATCATGGATCACATTATTGTTTTGTGTCAAGCCAACGCTGCCGCAGCGATAGGAACTTCTGGGGACTATTTAGAGAGAGCAGTTGCCCTTTATGATGTGGGCGTTCGAATCTTGTGCGTGGATGTAGCTCACGGTCATCATATATTGATGAAGGAAGCTCTTCACAATTTACGAGACTGCTTCGACGATCGAGTTCACATCATAGCTGGCAACATCGCAACGTTGGAGGGTTATAATGATTTGGTCGATTGGGGAGCCGATAGTGTGCGTTGCAATATTGGCGGCGGTTCTATTTGTTCAACTAGGATTCAGACTGGCCACGGCGTCCCGGGCCTTCAAACAATTATTGATTGTGCGAGATCGGACAGGAACGCTCCCATCATTGCTGACGGGGGAATCCGAAACTCGGGGGATATTGTCAAAGCTTTGGCAGCTGGGGCTGACTTCGTTATGCTTGGCTCTATGCTGTCAGGTACTGATGAAGCTCCTGGAGACGTAGTAAAGACACACGAGGGTAAGTTTAAGTCTTACCGCGGGATGGCTAGCGCAGATGCACAAATAGAGTGGCGAGGCAAAACAGCCTCTTTGGAGGGTATTGCCACGACAGTTCCTTGTAAGGGTCCTGTCGAGGATATACTCGAAGACTTAGAGCGAGGCATCCGGAGTGGCCTTTCCTACTCTGGCGCGAGGACTATTAGGGAACTTCAAGCCCGGGCCCGGTTTATACGCCAGACGGCTAGTGGACAGCTAGAAAGTTCCACCCATATATTACGATGAAGAAATACCCCGAGGATCATTCAGTCTTGTCTTTCTCTTTGAATGCAAAACTTCATGAAAACCTAAAGATAAGACTATTTTATGACGAGATCAAAACCCAAAGCGAGTTCTTTCGCTACTGTGTAGAATCTTATCTCGACCAAGACCCGCTATTTGTGGCCTTCCTGGATGACTATAAAATTAACAAGAAGGTTCAGTCAAAAGTTCGTACGCTTAAATCAAAGAAGTTACGCACTGCGGGCAAAAAGTTAATGGAGGAATTGGCATTAACGGATAAAGAAGTCCAAAACATATTCGATATTTTAGAAGAGGAATTACCTGAATTATGAGAGACTGTGCAAAAGAATGTTATTTGAAAAGACGAGCTTGTGAAGAGAGAGAGTGTAGGCTCCACATCGACTACCCGGAGGATTTTAATTGTACATCTATTGCAATTCAGAAACACGGCCCTATGACCTTGCAAGAGATAGGAAAGAGACATCATGTCAGCACCGTGCGAGCAAAACAATTGATCGACGGAGCATTGGTAAAATTAAAAAAGAGATTAAAGAGAGAAAATACTATTTAAGAGTAGCATATTCGCGATTTATGTTAGGAGAGATCGAAGATGTCCAAAAAGAACTTATTAAATGAATCACAGGTTAGGCAGTTTATGAAACTGGCTAGCCTTACCCCTTTGGCCCAAGGCTTTGTCGAGGGTCTTACAGAAGCTACATCCGATCCGGAAGAGCTTGAGGAAACCCATGGCCGCGGCATTGGCGACCCGGGCTACGGCGTTGACGACACAAGTCCTGGCCGCCGAGTGAGGGTTGCCGAAGGCGACGATGAACTAGAGTCTGAGCTACACGCTACCGAAGATGAGCTTGGCGCCGAGGACCACATCGCCGATGAAGAGGGCGAAGAACTCGACGCTCTCGAGGGCCCAGCACCCGAAGAGGATGGAGCCGATCAAATGATCTCGGTTCAGGATCTCATGGTTGCTATCACAGCTGCCCTAGAAGATGTTACCGGACAGCCGGTTGAGTCTGAGATCGAAGATGGCCCCGCTGAAGATGAAGTTGAAATGGATGTTGAACTGGATGCTCCCGACGATGCTGCTGCATCCATGGAAGCCGACACAGAGATGGAAATGGATAGCGAGCCACTCGAAGAGGACGACGACAAGAACGAACCCGCGGCCGCAACCGACGAACTCGTAGAGCAGATCACTAAGCGTGTTGCTGCACGAATTTTGAAGAGTGCACTTGCTAAGAAGTAAAAATAACGCTTGACTTTCAAGCGCTCCTAACATATACTAAAGGCTGTGGGTAAACCCCACAGCCTTTTTAGTTTGGATAGATTATGTATGATGTAACAATGCAAGAGTTATCAGTGTTTGTGGCTCTTGGGTTCATGGGCGGTGTGTTTACCAGCTTTTATTTGACTCGCTTTTTTGAGGTGGTCCACATGTGGCGCCTCCTCCGCGAGGTGATCGCGCACCTGCTCTTAATGTGTGTGGGTATCATCGAAGATGTGGAGTTCCTCAAAGAACTAAAAAGAAAACAGATGAATGAGTCTGGCTTCACGCGAGAGCAGATGAAAAAGTTCCAAGAGGTAGACGACAGAACCTTGACAAACTGGAAGGATGCTGTTATACTGTCTCTAGTAACTAAAGTCCCGCGGCCTTTTCGGAGCATGATGCCTTTTAATACCTGGCATGAAGCCATGGCGTTTCTAAGAACCGAGTTGCGGGAACTAGGAGGAGAAAAAGAATAAATGTTTACTAATAATACCGAGGAGCCTCAAGAAGAAGCAGCCCCACACGAAGAATCACATATGATGGGTCCCCTAACGGAGGAAGAGCCTCCCCTTATGGGCCTAGTCGGAGACATCACCGAGGAAGCGGCACAGCAGATGGCTATGTCCCTCCTGGGGTTTAATGGCGGCAAGATAATGACCACCAAAGAAGACCTTGAAGACGATGAGGACATTGAGTTCTTTATCTCGTCAGGAGGGGGGTCAGTCAATGACATGTTCTCAGTTTATGACCTTATGCGCGTAGTAAAAGCTAACCGTGACATTGCGACATTTGGATATGGACGCGTCTACTCGGCGGCAGTACTCCTACTAGCAGCGGGCACCCCAGGCAAGCGCTACCTAGCGAAGAACACACGCGTGATGATCCACCACTGTTCCTCCAATGCGTCAGGCACTCACCCTGATATCCGGGCCAACTTTGATGAGTTGAAAAAGGTTGAGGATATGATGGTCGAAGCTTTGGCAGAACACAGCGCGCTCTCCGTCGGAGAGATCTATAATATAATGTCCCGCAACACAGATGAGTTTTTCTCAGCTGAGGATGCATTAGAAATGGGTCTTGTTGATAAAATCATCTAATTAGTATTAGCCTACGAGGATAACCCATGAATATTGATGCACTAGTCGAAAGTTTTTACCAGAAAGCTGACAACGAAGACCTGATTAACGAGGTACTTAAGTTTTTGCTTGTAGAGGCAGACGCCGGAACCCCACCCAAGGCAACTTTTGAGTGGTCGATGATTCCGGACATTCCAATTTCTGAGATTGGCTGGTCGGATGTAACGACCACTGACGAAGGGAAACAGATCTTGGGGCCCCAACGTGCCCTGTTGCAACAGTACCTTGATAATATTGGGAGTGCCGATGATACCTTCGAGGGACAGATCAAATCCCTTCAGAAGTTCTATGGACCACAGGGCCCCGCAAACATTATGGCCGGCTCTGAGAATAATACAGAAGCCATTAGTAAGCTTATCTCTTATCTTGTATTCTATAAAACACTCACTAAAGTGGTGACGAATTTTAATGCCTCATCCGCAGGATTTACTTTTGAAGCTTTCCTCGCCACTCTCCTGCACGGAGAACAGATCAAAGCTAACACAGGCACTATCGCAGACTTTGTAACCGGTGGCGGCGTCCCGGTCAGCCTCAAGCTTTATGCAGAGAAAACCCTCAAAGTTGGGGGTAGTTACCGCGACTTGGTGAGGGACCTTAGGGACCCCAAACCCGAGTTTAGTCACCCGGCCCCGGGCGGTGCGGGCATGCGATATGTTGTGTGCACAAAAAAGATCGATGGCGAGGGCTTGCAGCAGAAAGGCGGGATTAAGTTCTACCAGTTTGACTTTACGCTCGACAATGTGTTCAATATTCTCGCATCCTCCATGGACAAATCCCAGAAGAATATCTGGCTCCCCGCTGCGTATGTGGCCGCCGCTAAGAAAGGCGGAACTCTAGACTTTAATAGCACGCTGCCATCAGTAGATATGCATACTCCAGAGGATTTGGAATCAGATTTTATTAGGAATTTCAAGGATCTCCTCGGGGCAGACAGCATTACGCTCGCTAAAAAAGAGATAGCCATGCCACGGCGTCCAGAGGGATTAGACCCCTCCTTTCCCAGTGAGAAAGATATTGAGTACATTTTAGATGTTATTGATTATGCCAAAAAGGACGACTACTTTAGTCTCGCCCCGGCCGCTAAAGTCAAGGAGGGCGAAGAGCCTCCACCACGCGAAGTCATTCGTGGCATTTCGCTTATGAAGGCCGACCCGCTTAGTGAACTAGCTAGGAACCTATACATTAACAATCCCGAACAAAGCCCTGATCGCGATACAAAAAAGGTACCTGGAAAGCGGAGCTTTGGGTTTCTTGGAAAGAGGCTCGCCGCGGCCAACGCAATGATTGTGGCTTCTCTTAAGGCTGCCGAAATGAAGCTTAAGCGTACGCAAGCGCTGAAGGAAACCCAGTGGGTTACCGACATGGATGATCTTAAAGTGTTTTACAAAGAACTACCTTTTGAAGAAAAGAAGCAGGCGCTTCTTAACACCTATGGCTTCTTAAACGAAGAGCAGTTTGACCTCAACCGAGCACAGGCCACTGAAAAGGGCGCCCCAATCTTCTCGCAGGAGCTGGGGAACATTCTAATTGGTGGCGAGATCGTGGAAAAGATGCTCAAGAATGTATCGTCTCTCTTAAATGACGAAATCTTTTCTGTGTTTACTTCCCTTAAAACATTATCAGATAACTTAAATGGTTTTTTTGCTGGTGGTCTATCAAACGATGATCAGGCAGGAGCAGCTATTGCTAGCGCCAAGGACATTGACAAGAAGACCACTAAACTTAAGACCAAAAAGTAGTTTGACATTTTAATTATCTGTGTTATAATAAATAATATAAGAGAAAGAGAGGTGACGTGTGCCCAAATGTAAATTTGAGTCTCGCTCAGAACTAAACGCAAAAGTATTAAAGGGAGTTAACACTCTCGCGGACAATGTAGCCGCCACCCTTGGGCCCAAAGGTCGCAATGTTATTCTACATCAAAAAGGGAAAGACCCCTTTATCACCAAGGACGGTGTAACCGTCAGTGAGTTCGTTCACATGGACGATGAATTTGAAAATGCCGGTGCACAGATTCTTAAACAAGCTACATCTCAAACAAATGCTATGGCTGGCGACGGTACCACTACAGCAACTGTGTTGGCTCGCGAAATTATAGTGGGCGCCCAGCGATATATAACAGCCGGCGCCTCCCCTGTAGAACTTAAGCGGGGCATTGATCTGGCGACAGAGAGGCTCGTGCAGGAGCTGCAAAGTTCCGCGCGACATATTGAAACATTGGAAGATATAGAAAATATTGCTACCATCTCAGCTAATAATGATAGAGCCATAGGTAAACTTATTGCGACAGCTGTGGACAAGGCAGGAAAAGATGGTTCGATTACCATTGAGGAGTCTAAAACTATAGATACATCTTTAGATGTGATAGAGGGTTTTCGTGTTGAGGCGGGATTTGCTGCAGCAGCTTTTGTCACGGACGACCGCCGGGCCGCAGTACATTATGATTCTCCTCTTTTGTTGGTGACTGATAATCGAATTGATGCCGTAGATCAGATTCTGCCTGCGCTAGAGATTGTGTCTCGCGACGGGCGCCCCCTTATTATTGTGGCGGAAGAGATCGAGGGGCAAGCATTAGCCGCCCTAGTAATGAACACCGTACGGGGTTCACTTAAGATAGCAGCAGTGAAGGCACCTTTTTATGGAGAAAGGCGCCAAAGTATACTGGCCGACCTAGCATTATCTACAGGAGCAGAATTCATTTCAGCACAGGGCACCACCCCTCTTAAAGATGTTAAGCTGCAACATTTTGGTCAGTGCCGATCGATTGACATTACAAAATCTACCACTACCGTGATTGGTGGGAAGGGAGACTTTGAGGAAATCGATAAGAGAATCGAATTACTTAAGACACTCCTTACTCAAACTGATGACATCCGAGAGTGTGATAAAATTCAAGAAAGAATTACAAAGCTTGCTTCTGGAGTTGCTGTTATTAAGGTGGGGGCCCCTACCGAAGTTGAAATGATTGAAAAAAAACACCGTATTGAGGATGCCCTGGAGGCTGTAAAATCAGCACAGCAGGAGGGAGTGGTCGCCGGCGGCGGCGTTGCTCTCCTCCGAGCGGCCGCGGCCATCCATGACGTGGAAGTAGAAAATGAAGACCAGCAATTTGGGGTTGATATTGTGGGCCGCTGCGCTTCCGCTCCCGCACGACAGATGGCACTTAACGCTGGTCTGAGTCCAGACTTAATTGAGGCCGAAATCAAAAAGGCCCCTGAAAATTCGGGCTACAATTTTCGGGACCTTACAATTTCTGATATGTTCGAGGCGGGCGTTATTGATCCAGCGAAGGTAACGCGCGTCGCTTTACAAAACGCAGCATCTGCCGGCGGCACTTTGATTACAACTTCTCATGCGATTATAGAAATATGATTCTATTTAGTGGAGCGTGGGGGTAGTAATGATGACCGATCAAGAACAGCAAAAGCTCACTGTGATGATCGTTGAATTATCAGCTAAGATACAAATTTTATTAGATAAACAAGACGAACTAGCAGAGAATATATCGAAAATTAAAGAGGCAGTCTATAATCCTGATCGGGGAATTTATGCTCGCCTCACTCGTTTAGATACACGCCTTGAACTCCTAGAAGGGTGGAGGCGCAACAATACAAAGGTGCTGTGGATTATAACCACAGTCGGCCTAGGACTGGTGACCAACACTGTCTGGCAAAATATATTTTAAAGAAAGAACACTATTATGAGAGTTAAATTATCTTACACAGTAGAGGAAGAGGGTGTCTTGAAGGAGTCGGCCAAAATACTAAATCTGTCTGCAGAAGACCTGCAGACAGCCATTAATCTTTTTACTCAAATTCAGAATGAACTGATTGATACGGAAGAGGGAGAACCCAATGCGGAGAAGGCTCTAGAAAAGATGGAAAAACTTCGTAAGTCGCTCCTGTCTCTGGACACGCGGCTTCTGGAGGTCTCAGATATCGTTGAAGCATATGAAGATTATAGACGCACCCGCAGACGCACCAGGGAGTCGGCTCCCGGTGAGCCTAGTGAGCAGAATGAGCTGGTGAACGACTCTTTCGGGGCAGACTGAGAGTGGTAAGATATAAAAAAGGGGATTTGGTACACATTCCGCAGGCAGTTGTACTGGTTGATCATGATTTAAGTCTTCCTAATGATCCTCAACTAACCATTCCGCTTCGTATCGAGGAATTGGATTCTCCCAAGCTAGGGGTTATTACTGATGTTTCTTCAAAGGGGGGATATGTGCGGGTATTTTGTGATGGGGATGTGTGGTCAGTAGAACCATCGAAAATATATTTTTTAAGCGAGAGAGCCAACAGTGATTAGATTTATAGAGGTAATAAATGAGACGAACTTTCAGCCGCGAATGGAGCGCACAGCCAAGCCACGGTTTGCTCTAGGAGAAGTTTGGATTAATGAAAATTATGTGGTAAGCATTCGCGAAGCTACTGCATACAAATCTTTATTAAGGGAGGGGCAACTCCCTCAAGACCTTAATGAAGGACATTCGTTTACTCTCGTGACCACCAACAATGGTAATCTTACTGAAAACCATGTAGTGGTGGGTACTCCGTCGTCCGTAGCTGGTCGCCTCAATCGTGATACAAAAACGCTACTGAAAGGCTAGAGATGATAAAAACAACAACAAGAATTGAAAAACCATGGGGACACGAAATAATCTGGGCGGTAACCAACCGATATGTCGGAAAGATATTGTTTATTAACAAAGGCTGCCGCCTCTCTCGCCAGTATCACAATATAAAAGAAGAAACCATTATGGTTTTGGACGGCGTTCTTCATCTGGAAGCAGGTCCCTACTTCGAAGGAGACGAGATTCATATCCACGAACTCGTTCCCGGCGATGTATTCCACGTTCCCCCTGGAACCATCCACCGCTTCTGTGCAGAGCAGGGCGATGTGCGCCTAGTGGAAACCAGCACAACCGAGATTGATGATGTGGTTCGCCTTGAGGACGACTACAAACGAATAGTTAATCACCCGACACCCCTAAGATCAAGCGAGAAATAGAAATCTCGTAACTATTTATAGTTGATGTATCTACGTCAATCTAATAAATGGAAAGAGTTTCTGCTGCAGGAGGGGGTCGAAGATATCGGCCTTCCTCCTGAAGTTGCAAAGTATCTGCGCGGAAAAGCAAAGTGGGTCGAAGGAGACCTCAAAGCACAAGGCAAAGGCGACGTACGTCTCGAAAACAAGCACCTCACTTGGATTGGGCACCTTGTAAAAGCGATGAAGAGCCGCGACTTCTACCACCCGGGCATGCACCAAGTCATCATTGAAGATATCATTGGACGCGGCGGGTGGCCCGACACTCCCGAAGCGGAGGAAGACTGGGCCAATGCCGTCGGCTTCTTTAACGAGTGGTATATCGATCACTCCGGCACTCGGGGATCGCCCACTCTTGCGGACATCAAGTCTCTGAGGAAAAGCGCCCGGAAGATGCTGAAAAAGCGCAACGCCCCCGACGCCATGATTAAACAGTTAGATTCGTATTTAGAATACAGAACAACCCAGGGGGTTCGAGCCCTGAAGACATACTTTGTTCCCATCATGCAGCTGCTGGCCGAAGATCCTGCCTTCTATGATGAACTGCGCGAAGAACTCGGCACTGGCGAATTCGCCCCCGACCCAGCCCGCGCACTTCGCCTCGCAAGTACGATAGCCAAAGATGAACTGGCCAGTCCTATGAAGAAAGAAGATCAGGTTATTCATACATTTGATAACGGCTACTTCTGGTACGATATCCAGAGCCACGCCTGTGATTTTGAAGGAAAGAAGATGGGACACTGTGGTCGAGGTGACCGGGGCTCACTCTATTCCCTCCGCAGCGGAGAAAAACGCCGCGAGATTAAACCAATGATCACGCTAGAGATGGACGAAGATAGAACTGTCTATCAGATCAAAGGTAAAGCCAACCAGGCACCAAAGCAAGATCTGTGGCCCTACATTGATTGGTTTATTGAGAACGCAGATGTAGCCAGGATTACCGAAGAAGGAATGCACAGTTCCGACGCTCCGGGCTTTGATGAGATGATGGAGTATCTGAAACAGAAGCATCCAAAGGTCAAGTTCGAGGACTCATGGGTTACTGAAGCCACCGAGTTGCTGGAGCAGTTCGCCCCCACGATGGAGAACGACAGTCAAACAACTCAGGAGGTTGACTGGCCCTCCC
>Ga0208013_1001468_pt1 | contig 10929 bp, 4 predicted proteins | sample 16_taG_FD_184091 | JGI IMG/M metagenome (GOLD analysis project Ga0208013, IMG submission 184091) | Marine viral communities from the Subarctic Pacific Ocean - 16_ETSP_OMZ_AT15313 metaG (SPAdes) (version 2) | ecosystem: Environmental > Aquatic > Marine > Oceanic | place: Pacific Ocean | collected...
GCTATTGTGCCAGACAGGCGGTAGCCTACAGAAGCCGTCGTCATCAGAATGTTCTTGATGTTTACGGGGCGCTTGGCAGTCTCGTCGCGGAATCGTTGGGCTGTCGGTGTTGCTGGGAGGTATCCATGAGGGGCGGAGCCGAATGGGGAATCGGCAAATGGATAGTTTGGTGGCACGATCCCTAGCGTACCTGTGACGGGCAATGCTAGCGATCCTAGTTCAAGCCTGAACCCTTCTGCTCTGCTCTCGCGCGTGTCTGTTCCGTCATTGACTTCGGTGTGGCGATAGTAGCGACCTCCAACAAACTTCTCTGCAAATGGCCCCTGCATTGGAACGTCGTGGTTTTGCACAAAATCGTTGTGAAGGTTTGTGACCATTGTGCCTGATTTGTATTGGGTCACGACTTTGGAGTTATATCCTGTTTCAACTGACGAACTGTAGATACTGAACGGGGCGTATACGTTGCCGTCTAGGTTTCTCTCTTGGTCTGTGTTGATACTTGGGTCCAACGCGAATCCTAGGCGTTGCTTGAACGTCGGGAAATAAACGTCCTTGGTATCTACAAGTTGCTCGACATCTGAGCCATATCCGAGCATGATATTAGTCGGGATGTTCGTCGATGGGACGACCGGACCATAGGGCGCTGTCGCAGCGAAGGTGTAGTTCGGGCGGTTGCTTGGGTGGCGACCGATGCCGCCGAAAGTGATTTGCCCTTCAGCACTAAACCTGACCGGAGATCCGACTCGACGATTGTAAGTTTGCTGTAGTGCATCCAAGATAGCTGTTCGATCAGGGTTGGAACGCTCTTCTCGGTATCTGTGCCAGAAGAGATTTCTATCCTCAGGGGGGACTGCTGCGCCCGAAGCCAACGGAGTAGGTAGTGATTCTTGTGCCGGGGCGTGGAGGTGTTTCCAGTTTCGCTGCGGGATTGGGTTGGAGCTGCCGATTTGTCGTCGCGTGAAGACTTCGTTGGAAGTAAGTCCGGTGCCCGCGGGGAAATCCTCCGGGGATGTGTTTGGTCCAATCGGTGTATTGCTGGGTGCCAAAACACCGATAGGATCTTCTGAGCCTATTTTTCTTAAGAATGGAAACTTCCTTCTGTTTTTTGGTCTCTCAAGAATATGATTTTCTATAACAGTAACAATGTTGTCAGCAAAATCCGCAGAGGCTGGGACAAGCTGAGCTAACATTATCGATAAGGACGAGTCGAACCACTTATAGAATTCATAGAATTTGTCAAAGTCGAGTTCCTTGTTTCCGATTGTCTCAAAGAATTTTTGTCGCATCATCTTGAGCTGTTTGTACTCAACGCGGTATTTCTCTAGAGGCTCACCAATTAAATTATGTAAATCCTTTAAGTTAGCAAAATAATTAAGGATTTCCTTAGAAATAGCCTGATACATGCTTTTTTCAAAGGCAAAATAGTAGTTTTCCGGGCGAGTTTCGCTAGTAAATGCTTGTTGGTCGGAGAGGTTGAGGACCTTTATCATGTCCACTGACTCTATGTGTTCCGGCAAGTTAAGTTTCGAGGATACAATATAATCCTTGTCGATTGCCGTTGTTGATGATGCTGCGAAGAAAGAGCCGCTAGCGGTGTACTGCTTATTAAGAATATTACCTAGGGCGCCATATCTTGTTAAGGCTGCAGATCCGGAGCTAATGTCGCTGACTGTAAATTGTCCGTTAGAGTTGGAGCCTGTGTTGGTCAAAAATTCCCAGTTAAATACCAGCGTATCGATCTTTTGGATGTCACCAAACGAGGCCGAGGGATTGAACTCGTAGGCATATAAGTGAGGCTGGAGCGCTCCATAGTTTTCTGTATCTAAAATATGGGCGCGAAGGGCTGCGTCTTCGACGTAATCAAGCCAGTAGCGGCAAGCATTCACCTTCACATCGCTTGTCTCTAGGACACTACCTGTAAAGTCCTGTCTATGTGCCCCTATGTACACTCTGCGCGAGCCGGTTACAAACCCTTGAGCCGGGGAGTTAAGTGTTTGGGACACAGTAAATTCGTCCAGTATCTCTCCCGAGTCTGCTTGGACACCATGCAATTCTACAATGTAGTCGTCAGTCGTTCCTTCTACCAGAGATCGAAGCGGATATTCTGCAGGCTTGATTCGAACAGATAGGTTCCATCGATTATTATTGTAAAGATCCTGAATGAGACTGGATGTTAGTCGAGTGATCAGTCCGCCGGCTGAGCTTGTTAGGACGAATCGAGCATTTGATGAGTCTTTTTCGTCGCGCTGTGCATATACTTGGAAGTTTAGGGTGTCCGGGTCACTCCATGTTGTGTCTGTTGTGTCGGCTACAGCATTGTGTATGCCAAACAAGGAGGCGCTTATGACATTTGTATTATGAAAGGCGCGCGCGGAATGCTCCATTTTTAATGGAAAGAGAATCTCGGCTTCAAGCGTGGTCGCATAGCCGCCTGTGAGGTATGTGTTGGTTGGTATGGCGCCGACTGAATTAATATTTGTGGGGTCTGCGTAGTTATAAACTACCGCTATAGCGCCGTCTGCTGTATTAAAGTTAACAAAGTTGTCTGCAACAACAATGTTTTTTCTATTGTTTTTTAACTCGAATTCAATATTGTCGGCATACATATTGAGTTTTATCAGCTCTTCATCGATACCAAAACAACGAATTAAGTTACGGAAAGCCTTTTCTGTACCTTTTGACTTGTAAATGTAGGAGAGGTTGTTATAAATGTTTTGATAAATAATATTTTTGATGTCATGTAACGATTTCTCATATACTCTGTCTTCGCTCCGATCAGCTAGCTTTTCTAAGATGTCGGCATCTAAAAAGAGATCGGGGGCTATAAACCCTTGAGAGGAGAGGAGCTTTTCGGCGAATGGTAGTGGTTTATTGCTTCCACTTGGATACTGCTTGTCCTTGAGCTTATTAAGACTTTCAATTTGTAGTTGTAACGTATCAAAGTAACTTGACATAATCTGAGTAAGATTAAGCAGCTGCTTTTGCCCCTCACTATCGGCTTCTGTTATCCATGCGGGGATTGAATTATAGACCGCAGCATTATTTGATGCATCATGTGAAGATCCTGACAATTGAAGGGAGGCATCAAGAGCCATTACAGCTGGATGGAAAGAGTAAATGATAGGATCGTGGAACTCTTTTATGGCTGCACTGGAAGACACAATAGCAGAACCAGTGTTTCTAGAATTAGCTACAGAGGCAACAGTCCAAGCTCCGTTCGAAAAACGTCCAGAATAATCAAGGATTACCTTATCTGTCGCTGTGACTCCGGTTATGCCCTCATTAAATTTGAAATACACCCCCAGGTCCACATTACCAGATTCCATCGTTTCAACGAACGGTTGTGGGTCAGTATTGGTGCCTCCTCCGACCTGAGTAAACCAGTAGCGTCCAATATCTTTGGATGATCTTTGGGTTTTCCAAAATCTAAATTCATCCAGTGATCCGGAGAGTTTTCCGTCACCCGCTGCAGTTGTACTCGGTGTCGTGGTGCCGGAAACTGATGTTATAAGTGCGCCGACATAGGCGCGGAGAGTTGTACTGTCTAGGTCATCGATACCGGAGGTGCCCAGTGTACTTTCGTTATTGAGATCACCGTCAACATAAAAACGTGTCGCGAGTCCTGCAGATGCTGATTTTACTGTGACTGCGTAATGGTGCCAGTTGCCGTCGGCAACAGAGGCAGTTGTTACAGTAGCAGCAGCAACAGGCAGGCGGAATATACCGGTTGTGCCCGACAGGGCCGTAAGTAAAAATGGATCCGACCCGTCAGACAAATTGCCACTAAGCTCTAATCGAAGGCGACCGTAGTTATCCGACGATGAGATCTCTCCGTTCCAGAGATCAAAGAGGACTTCGCGACTTGTGATGGCGGGGTCCAAGAAGCCGTCTTTCTTTAGCCAGAATTCGAGTGAAACGCCTTTGCTGGAAAGGTTCATTTCCAGGTTAGAGACTCGGTTCATAGAGGGTTCGTAGTAGTTGGACCCTGTGAATTGTAGAGTATACGGTGTAGTTCCCTCTGGGTGGGGGTTTGGTCCTCCCTTTACATAAATGTACTCGGGGCTTGAGGGGCGCCCGTAACCATCAGCAACGTTTTCTGTTCCGGCGCCGTCGGCGGACATAATGATATAGCCCGTCGTGCGCGGGTATTTGTTATCATAGATATAAACATCTAAATAAGTTGACTCGTTTACCCATTCTAGTCGCTCCTTGAGCGATCCATCATAGGGGTAAGTGTTGTAGATTCGTTTTATGGATTGAGCATAATACTCTTCGGCCGAGCCATAGCGAGCGAAGTTTTCCGGCTTGGAAAAATCGATACGAGGTATGAATCTCTCTTCTTCAATGATATCTTGCTCGTGATATCCAACAGATTCAACCTCAGACGCTATGTCCGCTGCAGACTTGTTTGCGAGAGATTGTATGTTTTCGGCAACTTCGAAATATTTCTTAATGCTCATACTCTAATTATTCTTCAACTCGGAATTTGAACCCTTGTTGTTGTTCTTGCCATGCTCCTATACTATCATTGTAGTATGACAGCTTAATTTCATACATATATCCTCTCTCTAATAATCCTATATCAAGATCAAAGTAGTTGCCTTCCTTATCATAAGAGAGGTATGTACTATAATCCGACCCTGTTCCGTAGGGGATAGCTGTATAATTGTCTGTTACGCGGGCAATGCTAAATGACGCACTGGTGATAATATCGGTTGGGTTATTAGCAGTTGCGACCGTGTAGATGGTTGGGCTCCAGTTCTTGTTGCGCACAAAGAATCTAAAGCGAGCTGTGTCCTGCCGAGAATACACTTTCTTAAGATTCTTGCAGGAAGTTATGCGATCAAATGTAGGGGCACTATCGTATGTCGGAACCAGCTCAGGATAAAGAGAGCCTGTAAAGAATTCAACGCCGCCGGAGTGCCACACATCATGGATCGCAAGCAGCGGCGTAGCAGCCGCAGTAAGAGCGAGAGAAACCGAATACAACCCAACGCTCGTATAACTCGCCGTAGCGTTCAGATCGCCGCCTGAGGCGACGTCACCGCCTACTGGGAGTGCCAACTTTGATCCAGTTGGAGAACCATCCGAGCTGGAGTAAAACGACACTAGCAAGTTGCCGGTGCCGGCAGCGGGAATATTGACCAAGCGCCCGCGGATGTAATTATAGAAAACAAGAGTGTTTAGATTGTCGGCAGCTGGTGCCAAGGAACTGGAGTAATAGAAGTTTTCTCTATCATCAGTTGTTCTGTCGTCCCATCGTGCCTCAAGGACGGGGCGCTTGAAGAAATATTCTGTGGATCGTGCGAAGAACTTCTTTGTGTAATAAGACTGTGTGGCTCCGTCGAGGTTTTGGATTGTGCCGTTGGCGCCTGCGGCTAGGGCATATGCTTCCTGACTAGCTGTGAGTCTAACGCCAAAACCATTACTCTTTATTACACCGTCGCCGGCTGGCGTATCGAGGTACTTAATCCATTCTTCTACAATGTGGGAAACGTCGTGCTCCAAATCTTCATAACCCTGAGGGAAGGAAATGTTGTAGTTCGATCCTGTGTGATAATCACCGCCGTCATTTGTCCAGCTTGTGCTGGCTTGTCGCAGTCCCCAGTTGGCTTCTCCTAGATCCTGATAGTTGTCCATATCAAGTCCCGAGCCTTCGGACCATGCGGCAGACACCGGCGCCACAACCAAGTTAAAGTCTTGTGGTAATGTCCATGGTGTTTCTGCGTTGAACATCTTAAGATAGAACGAGACACTACCGGAAGCAGGTATTTTGCTAGCTGTGCGGTTGGCTTTAATTGTATCAATCGGAAACTGGATTAGGATCCGAGATAGTTCTTGGGACTGTCCGGAGGAGCCCGACTCTTGTCCGTATATCGAGAAGACTTCTAGAGAGTCAGCATAGCCCATGTTGGATCCGGTGCCGCGGGTAACTAGTCCGGCTTCATATGCGTTTGTGATGGTGGTGTCGGCGCTTGCCGTATATCTGAGTATTGCCATTATCTTACGGATCCCTTGACGTCAACATTCGGAAACTTAAGCTCAAAGACTGCATTATTTGGTATTTGGATCCGACGACCATCAGCTGTAAGATTGCTCGCAAAATCATAGCTTGAATCAGTATATTGCGCTCCTGTTCGGGATACAATCTCCAGGTCTTCAACATCAACCACTCCATCCACTTTCTGCAAAACTTTGTAGAAGTCGGTGATCATGATCGATTCACCAATTTCATACTGATTGCTATTTAAAAATTCTCTTAGTGCCTGATTAGCTCGGTTCATCACTGTAAAACGATTGGTATTCGTGTCTGCTACTATTGTGTACTCTATTGCAAAGTTGATAATCATAGCATCTAAGATGTCTATTGTATCATTGACCATTTTATACTGGAGCATCCAGTTTCTTAAGTTATTTTTAAGTGTTGTGTTAGCTGCTATAAGTTTGCCGCTGCTATTTTCAGAGATAACATACATATTGAGGTTTCTCTTAAATGCAGCAAAATCTCTAACTATCGATACTCTCTTTATAGCGCCGAATTTACCAGGCATGCCATAGGCGATAGAGCGATAGTCTTCTATAGTGACAGCGCGGTGTTGAGTTGCATAGAAACCAAAGACTCTTTGTTTGATTTCTTCTGACGTCGGTAAAGTAACGCTGCCGACAAAGGGCTCCTCATTAATAACTTCCAGCGAATTTACAACACTGTTACGTAGTTGTTCCGACAAGGATCCCTGTGATGTGAATCGAGTGATTGGTCGGTCGATTGTAATAATTGTGTTAACGGCCGCGTTAACATCTCGGGTAGTGTTAACTCGATAGCCTATTCTCAATGTAGTATTAGACGGAGCAATGCCGAATTTGTCGGTGCTTATTAGCTTTGTTGGATCAAAACCGGCATCTGTAATATAAGTCCTTCCTGTCTGATCTAGGACAAGATCGGCAGGATTTTTAATCGAATTAGATATCAGCTCCGAGTCGGATCCATATCCGAATTGCAGGAACGTACGGTTACGCTGACGATCAAGTACAAAGCGACGGGCAACTGGGACTGCACGTAGAATGTTTCTCACTGTGTCGCTGGTGGCTGTGTTAGTATTGCGAATCGCCTTGTATACCGTGTTCTGAGATAGATTGTCGACTTCGATGTATTCATGTCCTTCGCTATCTGTAACACTAATAACTTCTGCTACGTTCTCGACGCCCAAATCAACAGAGCGGAAGCGTTGGAACGATCCTATTTCGACTTCTTTGAATCCAGATCTTCCCGATACAGCCATTCCGGTTGATCGGATAACATAATTTGTTGGGGCGCCAGTGGCGGAGTCGGCCGTACCCACAACCATTTGATTGCTTGCCCGGGCGAAGTCAACGTCTTGCAGGAGTGTATATTGTCCGCCGCCGATTGACGAAAATGTTGAGCCTGCGCGCAGGACTGGTGCATACGCCAAGTTTGGTCCAGTACCCAGAGCGGGAATCTGAACATAAAAAGTAAGTCGCCCAAAAGAGGAGGGGCTTACATCTAGTTTAAATCCCATCTGTTTGGCGAGACGAATAACGTTATCGTACTCGATGGCAGTATCTAAGAAGCTCTCGTTTGCTTGATAATCTAAGTAAAATGATAGTATGTCGCCAACATACGCCACTGTGTCCAACATAAGAGATCCAAAGGAGGCTTCGTTGAAATCCTTGTAGGTATCAGAGTAATATGTCTTTGCATAGTTCTCCAAATCCCTGCGAATGGATTCAAAGTCGCGGCTGGTATAATTTATGGATTGGAGCTTTTTCGTCATCTTAGTGTCTCATTAAATAGGTTTATTTTGTTGTATCTGCAGGACGGCGGATTTCTGCAATGGTACGATCGTAAAGTTTATGGCGACCGAAAGATCATTAGGAAAGAGGTCTGGATTGTTTTCAGGGATACTATATCGGATATCGTCGATATTAATATACGGTAAGTATTTTTGGACCTGCGTTTGAATGGCGGTTGTGATGTCTGCGTATGTGGTGCTTATATTTAGTTGGAATAAAAAGTTTCTTATCCCCACACCAAAATCGGGGTTCATCATTCGCTCACCAGGGTTTGTCAAAATCAACATTTTGAGATTTTGTTTAGCTAATTGCTCAAATGTTGTATTAAGATTGTAGGCCCCAAAAACATCGCTGGTTGTTAGTGGTAATGCAACTGATAATCCCGAACTCATCTTATTTCTTCCCCTTTATTAGCATTGATTGTCTTCAGCATTTTCGGCAGCTGCATCATCAACATTAAGAGTTATACCATCTATTTCACTCTTAACTAGTTCTAACAGCAAATAAATTAGCCCCAGAGGTGTAGGGGGTATCATCAACATTCCTGTAACTGTGCCCGTAAAATCAATACCCTTCATAGAAACATCCGGGAAGAAGTTGCCAGGTGGGTTGAAATCCTCACCAAGAACGGACTGAAGTCCTGCTTGAAGTCCTGCGTCGCCCTGCTCAAATCCATAATCTGCCAGGCATAAAATGAGTGTCATCAGGTTCTTACCAGTTAGGTTTGATTCAAGCTCGAGATCATCTTTGAGTCTTTTATTAATCGTCTCAGCCGCTGGGTCGAGTGTTTTCGCGGCTTTCTGGAATCCTGTGGCAGACCCTACTTTAATCAGTTTTGTTACAAGAACATGGGGGTCGATGAGTTCTACGAGCCCCTTCAGAATCTGTATTGGGGCATTAATGAGCATCTTGAGAACAAACTTGCCGGCATTAAGTCCGAACTCTTCCGGCGACATACCGTTGGCATTGGCAATTGCAGCCTCAGCCGCGGGGCGACTGAGGTCCGGTTCTGTTGGGAATTCCTCGTCGCCAAGAATGGTGGTACGCAAAAGATCGAGGGTTGTATTCTTGGGACCTAAGAATACATCTTCTACTTGGGGGAAATACTTTGTGGTTAAATAAAGATTGTGAATGAGGGGAACTGCAGTAATCAAATCTTGATTGAACGTGGTAGAAAAATACTCTTTATACTTTTCGTTATTCGAAATAATATCAATTTGTGCACTGTCTAAGCGTCCGATGGAGAATCCGGTTTCAACTATAGCCTCCTCGATTACTTCTTCTTGTGCTGTATCAAGGGCATCGGCTCGTTCAGATTCGGTGGTGATATACTCGGTGATATCAGCTTCTAATATAGCCAGTCCGGCTTGGCAATTGGCTACCATCTTTTTTGCTGTGCTCAGCGATACTTTTACTTTAGTTATGTTTGTATTAAATGGCTTTATCTCTGAGCCATATAATGCATTATGTAAAGCACAGAGGCGCACTATCAATCGTGTGCCTGCAAATTTAGCCTGATTCGTGTAGTTATCGGCGGGATCATTAAACGTGAAAAGGTCTGGCTGTGGGCGTGTTGCGCCCCATCTACGTAGCGCTTTGAAGGTACTCAGGGTACTGACATATGTATTGTTTACCGGTATGACGCGAGAGCGGGCGGGGGTTGATGCAAACGCAGCATCAAAGTATCTGCGGCGAATGTTTGATTCTTGATCATTGCCGGCATATACCACGCTTCGGAATCGATTCAAGATATCTTGAGTTCTTACATAAAGAGTCTGTGTCACTGTTGGAGTTTCAATTTCCTCTACCGTGAGAAGTTCTTCATCGGTCTCTATTTCTACCAAGGGTGGGTTGAAGTTCGTCCGGCAGTCGCCGTTATGTAGTCTATTTAACAGAGCCTTAACATCATGTAGAACGTCGTACCATCCAATCCGCTGTGGGTCGGCGAGTCCTGGTTCTCCAATATTTGCGGCATCAATTTGCAGACTAGGTCTATCCGATAGTGAGACACCGAGGGAGTCGCTCTGACGGAAGGAGTTGGGGTCGGTCTCGTTCGGCATGTATATAAGTTTGCCCTCAGGGCTCGGTATGAGCGGCAATTCTAGCGCGCGCCAGATCTGGTCTTTTGTGAGGTAAGATATGTGGTCGTCGTTGTGTGCCATTTTTAATAGTTCCTCTCTACGGGGGTATCCGGTGAGATGATACCGAGAGATCTCCATGTGGTGCGCATATAAGCGTGCATCGAGGTGCCGCCGGCGACGGGGATCCAATATTTGGTCACCCATATGAGCCGGTCGACTGCTTCTGGGCGGGTGTCTACAGGGAATCCAGAATCTGAATATCGATCGACACTAACATCATCCGTTCCTCCGCCTGGGTTCTGTGGCCAATTATCTGTATAATATTGCGCTTCGAGCCACGCGTTTGTCAGGTCAATAGACTCTTGTCCAAGTTCATAGCCTATAAGTTCGTTAAGACGCTGCAGCTTCATGTGATCCGGTATATTTTCATACCAATAGTCTTTTTGGCGGGTAGTATCATAGACTATATTCCCCACCACTGCCTCGGGTAGGTCGAAATGATCTTCCGGAAGGACTCCTAATCGCCAAAGTTGGTATTCGACAGATTCTTCCCCCTTGTTAGACCATACAAAACTACCGTTAATAACAATTCCAGCTAATATTGCGAGTGCAGCGGCTTCGGAGGTCGTCGGTGTGGTGCTGTCTGACCAAGTGGACGGCGCGCCAGTCCAGAGTTCGCCGGTTCGGGGAGAACTCTCATATCCGCCACCCATTACCCAAGCAACTGTGGCGACAGCAGCCGTAAGCCCGAAGGCGCCAGAATCTGTTTCCGGTCCGGGGAGTGTGTACATCTCACGAATGGTGGCGGCGATTTCGTTTCTGAGGGCATTACCCGAGAGCCCCTCTAGTCTTTCGGCGATAGTACCAGTACCTGTCCAGGTTGCTGAGTCCGGCGTGCCGTCCCAGGAGTCATCATCTCCAGCCATGCCGGTGGCGAGATTGGAGAATGGATCAGGCGCCGGTTCGGACTCTGTCACTGAGTACAGGGCGTCAATCAACTTTACGACATCTCCGGAACCGATCTGGTTGAGTTCTG
>Ga0208013_1001470_pt1 | contig 10923 bp, 14 predicted proteins | sample 16_taG_FD_184091 | JGI IMG/M metagenome (GOLD analysis project Ga0208013, IMG submission 184091) | Marine viral communities from the Subarctic Pacific Ocean - 16_ETSP_OMZ_AT15313 metaG (SPAdes) (version 2) | ecosystem: Environmental > Aquatic > Marine > Oceanic | place: Pacific Ocean | collected...
CACATGATAAAAACAATTTGTTACAAGCTAAAGAAGTTGTGGATCACATATCAAGTGTGGATGTTAAAGCAATACCTGGAGCGAGCGGGTTTAATTCGAAAACATAAAAAGAAATAACCTTATCACTTCACCTGGTTAGCCTTGGATTCTTAGGTACATTACATGCGAATACAAATATCCGCGCGCGCGTATGATTTCTGAGATGTTCGCTATTTGTTCGCTAATGATTACTAATTGCAACCCAATGACTAACCCAATGATTAAAAAATTATTTAAATACATGACTTCACAGCGGTTTAAGAAACCAATGACTATTAAAAAACGCGATAAATTGAAAAGTGAAAAGGGAATTACGCAAAGGGGTATCACCCCAAAAGCTGGCGCTGGGCGCAATATTCTTATTACTCCCGAATTAGACACTCACACAGACACACGCGCAGCTCAAGAATTAATTACCGCTTTAGTATTTGTTCAACCAGAGTCAAATAGCATGGTTGTTCATTTTAACGGATTTGAAAGCGAAGAACACTCTAAAGCTTTCGCATCTAAACTTATGAAAAAAGCTGGGATAGATTATCATCCAACAGATGATTTATTTGGTTTACCAACAATCCACTAAAAAAAGGGGGGGATATGAATATGTTAGGAATAATTAACGAGATTGAACATTACTGGAGGGATCATAAAAAAGTTGTGATCGCTGCAGCTGTTATTCTTATTATAGCTATTATAATCTAAATGCACGTTGAGATACCATATACTCCAAGGGAGCTGCAGAATAAATTACACGAAGATTTAAACAATTACAGATTTGCAGTTCTTGCTTGTCATCGGAGATTTGGTAAAACTGTAATGCTTATCAACCATCTTATTAGAGCAGCATTACAAAACAAATTAGTTAATCCAAGATATGCTTATATTGCACCAACATATAAGCAGGCTAAGAATATTGCCTGGGATTACTTGAAGATGTTTGCTGGACCCATACCAACAACAAGGTTCAACGAAACTGAATTAAGATGTGATTTACCAAATGGTGCAAGAATTACTTTACTCTCTTCAGAAAATCCAGACTCTCTTAGGGGTTTGGCATTAGATGGGGTTTGTATCGATGAGGTTGCACAAATAGAACCTAAGCTCTGGAATGAGATAATTAGACCAGCTCTTTCGGATCGTAAGGGTTTCTGTTATTTTATAGGCACACCAGCTGGAATGAGTAATTTATTTTACGAATTATATCAGCACGCAGTAGCAGATGATAAATGGTATGCTTATACAGCTCCTGCATCTAAAACGAAGATTATAGACCAGGAAGAATTAGACGCTGCTAAAAAGCAGATGGGAGATACCAAGTATCGCCAAGAATTTGAGTGCGATTGGGTTGCTAATATAGAGGGATCTATATACGGCAAGATTATGAAGAAGCTTGAGGATAATAAGCAAATTACTTTAATGGCTTATGATCCAACTTTATTAGTTTCAACAGTTTTTGATATTGGAGTTGGAGATTCAACAGCTATTGTATTTTATCAAAAGCTTGGTAATACAATAAGGATTATAGATTTTTACGAAAATAGAAGAGAAGGTTTACCGCACTATATACAAGTTCTTAAAGAAAAAGATTATATTTACGATAAACATTTTGCGCCTCATGATATTGAGGTTCAAGAATTTTCAAGTGGTAAAACGAGAAGAGAGGTGGCTTACCAATTAGGAATAAGATTTAAGATACTTCCTAAACTTCCTTTGGAAGATGGCATCCATAGTTTAAAAATGATTTTACCCAGATGTTATTTTAATCTGGATAAGACAAAACCATTAATAGATGCTTTAAGACATTATCATCGAAAGTATAACGAGAAGATGAAAATGTTTAATAACAAACCTGTTCATGATTGGAGTAGTCATGCTTGCGATGCAATGAGGTATTTAGCAATTTCTATTAATGATTATGAAGAAAAAAATAAAATAAGAGAAACAACAGCAATGAATAATTATAAAATACATGGGAGTATTAGATGAGTTTTTTAACGCCAAAAATTCCTGCAATGCCTCCTGTACCTCCAGTAGAAGCTCTACCAGCTTCACCTTCTTATGAAGATGAAGATAGAAGAAAAAAAGCAGCAGAAGATGCAGCTAAAATACGAAGAGGAAGAACAGGTAGAAAACAAACTATTTTAACTTCACCTCAAGGAGATGAGTCTGAAGCAGAAATTCAAAAGAAAACTTTATTAGGAGAATAATATGGGTGGACCAGTAAGAAGCGTAATAAGTAAACCAAAACCGCCTCCTGCACCAGCTTATGTTGCACCAAGCAGATCAGAGGTTTCTCAAGCAACTGCAACTGATGTAACTGAAAGTACAAGAGGAAAAGGCAGATCTTCAATGATTGCAACTGGACCACAAGGTTTAGGATCTGGAGATTTAAAATTACAAAAAAGAACTTTATTAGGATAATTTATGGAATTAACACCGAAGGCAAAAAAAGTTATTAGTACATTTGATTCATTAAAAAATCAAAGAGACACATGGGAGAATCATTGGCAGGATGTAGCAGATTATATGCTACCAAGAAAAGCTGATATTACAGAAACAAGAACTAGAGGTGATAAGAGGCACGATCAAATTTATGATGGTACAGCTACTCACGCTTTAGAATTATTAGCAGCATCTCTTCATGGCATGCTTACTTCTACAACCTCATCTTGGTTTTCTTTAAAATTTAGAGATGATGTTATTGACCAGGATGACACTTCGAGAGAATGGTTAGAAAATTGTAATAAAGTAATGTTGCAAGCTTTTTCAAGATCTAACTTCCAACAAGAAATTTTTGAATTATATCATGACTTAATTGCGTTTGGTACAGCGGGAATGTTTATTCAAAATGATGAAGAGGATGATTTAAGATTTAGAACTATTCATATTGCGGAATTATATATAGCTGAAAACCAAAAAGGAACTGTTGATACTGTTGTTAGAAAATTTAATTTAAAAGCAAAAGTATTACCAGCAATGTTTCCTAAAACTGAGTTTCCAAAAGAATTACAGGATTTAATTAAAGACAAACCGCACGAAGACGTGCCTATTCTCCATGCGGTAATGCCAAATGAGATGGGTGGTATTTATGAAAACAATATTAATAAACCTTTTACAAGTTGTTATGTTCATAAATCTACAGGATTTAATTAAAGATAAACCGCACGAAGACGTGCCTATTCTCCATGCGGTAATGCCAAATGAGATGGGTGGTATTTATGAAAACAATATTAATAAACCTTTTACAAGTTGTTATGTTCATAAATCTACAGGATTTCTTTTAAGCGAAAGTGGCTTTAATGATTTTCCTTATGTTGTTCCAAGATATTTAAAAGCATCCAATGAGATTTATGGAAGATCTCCTGCGATGAATGCTTTACCAGACGTTAAGATGTTAAATACAATGTCTAAGGTTTCTATTAAAGCAGCTCAAAAACAAATTGATCCACCTTTAATGGTTCCAGATGATGGATTTATATTACCCGTAAGAACTGTTCCTGGAGGATTAAACTATTATAGAGCTGGAACAAGAGAGAGAATTGAACCATTAAACATCGGAAGTAACCAGCCTTTAGGATTACAGATGGAAGAGCAAAGAAGAAAAGCAATTAGAGAAAACTTCTTTGTCGATCAGTTAATGACAGTAGCGGGTCAAAACATGACAGCTACAGAAGTTATGCAAAGAACTGAAGAGAAGATGAGAATACTTGGACCAGTATTAGGCAGACTACAATCCGAGTTATTGCAACCATTAATAACAAGATGTTTTAATATATTACTTAAACAAAATAAATTTTTACAACCACCAGAGTTTTTACAAAGTCAAGTGATTGAAATTGAATATGTATCTCCTATAGCGAAAGCTCAAAAATCAGGAGATCTATCTTCAATCATGAGAGGAATAGAAGTTTTTGGAGCTGTTCAACAAGTCTCTCCAGTATTTGATTATTTAGATGCTGATGGATTAGTGAATCATTTAAAAGATGTTATAGGTTTACCAGCTAAGATTTTAAAATCCAGAGCTGAGGTAGAGCAGATTAGAGAAGAAAGAAAAGCTCAACAAGAACAGATGCAACAAATGCAATCTGAAATGCAAATGGCAGAAGCAGCAGGTAAAGCAGCTCCAGCTATTAAGGCGGCAACTGGTGAATGAAAAAGATCTTAAACAATTAAACTTAGCTTACAAACAAGTTTTTGAATCTGACAATGGAAAAAAAGTATTGGAAGATTTGGAAAGAAGATGCGGTTATCATACAACTACTCACATTAAAGGTGATAGTCATGAGTCTGCATTTTTAGAAGGAACAAGATCTGTTATCTTGTTCATTAAAAATATGCTCAATAAAAAACCATAGGAGGAAAAATGAGTAGTGAAAATCAAGAGGTAGCAGTACAAGAACAACCATCGGTACTGTCTGGAGACCCTAAAACAGAAACTCCACAAACAAACGTAGATTGGAAAGCAAGCCTTTCTGAAGATTTAAGAAGCGATAAATCTTTAGAGAATATTCAAGATATAGAAGGTTTAGCAAAATCTTATGTTCATGCACAAAAAATGGTAGGAGCGGATAAAATTCCAGTTCCTAACAAATACGCAACTGAAAAAGATTGGGATGCCGTTTATTCAAAACTAGGCAGACCAGAAACTCCAGACGGATATTCTTTTGATACAAAAGGAATTAATGAATCTGGTTTAAAATCATTTGCCGAACATGCACATAAAATGGGATTATTACCCAATCAAGCGAATGAAATGGTTAAGTGGTATCAAGGTAATGTTGATGCAACCACTCAAGAAAATAATGCTAAAGCAGAAAAAGCTAGAAACGAATCTATTGTAGCTTTGAAAAAAGAATATGGGCAAGCTTATGACAATAAATTAAAAGCTGCCTCTGCTATGGCTAAGCAATATATTGAGCCTAGTGTATTAGATTTAAATATGTCGGATGGAACAAAGTTAGGCGATCATCCTGCTATCATAAAAGCTTTTGCATCTCTTTCAGAAAAAATGGGAGAAGATCAATTTGTTAATCCATCTGGACCAAGTTATATGACACCAGATCAAATTAATAAGCAAATTGGAGAATTAACTCAAACAGGTTCGGCTTATTGGGATAAAAACCATCCGAATCATTCTGTTGCAGTTAAAGAAGTTTTGGCTTTACGAGAACAAAAAAATAACGTATAGCTGAAAAATCATTAGGATAATCGAAAGACCCTAGTTGACACTATGAAAGTATAGGTTCCAGGAGAACTGAAATCGAGGAGCGACCCGTAAGGATAATCATCCGCTTAACAATAACATAAACTATAAAACAGGAGGAACTTATAATGAGTTCACAAATAACAACTTCTTTTGTAGAGCAGTATAGTTCAAACGTAGCTATGCTTTCTCAACAAATGGGAAGTAAACTAAGATCTTCTGTTGATGTGGAAAAAGTTACTGGGAAAAACGCTTTCTTCGATCAAGTCGGAGCAACAGCTGCTCAATTAAGAACGAGCAGACATGGCGATACACCTCAGATAGACACGCCACACAGTAGAAGAAGATTGAGCTTAGCAGACTATGAATGGGCTGATCTTGTTGACGATGTTGACAAGGTTAGAATGCTTGTAGACCCTACTAGCTCATACGCAAGAGCCGCAGCGGCAGCGATGAACAGAGCAATGGATGACGTTATTATAACTGCATTCAACGCATCTGCATCAACTGGTGTTGCTGGTGGTTCATCTACGGCTTTACCTTCTGGACAAAAAACAGCGACTTCAGACCAATCAGATGGTTTGACGATTGCTAAACTTTTGGCTGCGAAGAAAATCCTAGATAATAACGATGTAGATCCTTCTTTAAGAAGATACCTCGTTTGCGGACCTCAACAGATCTCAGATCTATTAGGTACTACACAGGTTACTAGCTCGGACTACAATAGTGTTCGTGCATTAGCAACTGGAGCTGTAAATACCTTCTTAGGTTTTGAGTTCATAATGTCAACTAGACTGAACAAGGATGCAACATATACATCTGACAGATTAGTTTTTGCATATACTGAAGATGCTGTAAAATTAGGTATCGGAAAAGATATATCTGCGAAAATCTCTGAAAGAGCTGACAAGTCTTACTCAACACAAGTTTATTACGGAATGAGCTTGGGAGCAGTAAGAATGGAAGAAGATAAAGTTGTTCAAATTCCTTGTCATGAAGCATAATTAATAGAATAGGAGAAAATCACAATGGGAACTAAAAACTCAGACTTAGTAGCAAATTTTGAAGCTACGCCTCCAGTTCTTACAGATAGTGCATTGTTACACGGAGTAGTTCGTGTAGCTCAAGGTACTATTGTTGTAGAAGCTGGTGATAGTGATGATGACGATATTGTTATGTTAGCACCGATACCAAGTAATGCGATTGTACCTCAAATATGGGTAGGATCAGATACATTTGGCGGTTCATGTACTTTCAATGTTGGAATTTATCAATCAAGTGGAACAGTAGTCGATGAAGATTACTTTGCAAGTGCTGTAGCTGATGCTGCTGCAATGGCAGATGTAAGACACGAAGCTGCTGACATCAATACTGCTGGAAAAGCAATGTGGGAAATGGCTGGAGCGTCATCTGACCCTGGAGGTTTCTACTACATAGCGGCTACTATGGCTGCTGCGGGTGGAACTGAAGGCGATATGTCTTTCAACATTCACTACGTTTGTAACTAGCAAATAAAATTTCAGGCGGGAAGCGGGAGACTTAATCTCGCCTGGAACCTTATGATTAAAAAGTTAGATAAACCAAAATCCATCTTACATTTTAAACATAAGAATTATATTTACAGATATGTTTTAGTTGATCGTTTTGAAAACGATCACAAAAATCATTATGGTTTTGATGTAAAAGAAGAATTAACAGAAGCAGAAATATTTGCTTTGGTTAAACCAAGAAAACTAAGAAGAAAATATATAATAAAAAAGGAATAACATGGCATCAGTAGTTCAAATATGTAATTCAGCATTAAATCAATTAGGAGCAAGTTCTATAACTGCACTTACTGAAAACTCTAAAAACGCAAGAATATGTAATGAAAGATATACAACAGTTAGAGATGCAGTTTATCGTTCACATCCTTGGAATTGTTTAGTTAAAAGAATACAGTTAGCACAAGATAGCGATACTCCAGCTTGGGGATTTGCTTATCAATATACTTTACCCTCTGATTGTTTAAGAATTTTAGGAATTAAAGATTATAACTCGGATTACAAAATTGAAGGTAGAAAATTATTAATAGGAGAAAGTTCTGTCTATTTAATTTATCTAGCCAGCGAAACAGACGTTAATCAATTAGATATTTTATTAAGAGAAACTATCTCTGCTGCTTTAGCTCAAGATATTGCTTACGCTATAACTTCTAATTTACAAGTTGCAAAACTTATGGCTGAAAAATACAAAGCTAAATTATCAGAAGCTAGACACGCAGACGCAAGTGAAGGATATAATACAGATCCTACTCTTGCACCAACAGACCAAATCATAACAGAAGATTTTATAACAAGTAGATACTAAATATGCCTAAACAACTTTTAAGCATACCTAGCTTTACCGCTGGGGAGCTTTCATCCTCTATGGAGGGTCGTACCGACTTCGCTAAATATTTTAACGGAGCATCAAATATTGAAAATTTTGTGGTACTACCTCATGGACCCGTATCAAGACGACCAGGAACTTATTTTGTTTCTGAAATTAAAACCTCTGCAAATTCCACACGATTAATTCCATTTACATTTTCAACTGAACAAACTTATGTTTTAGAGTTTGGCAATCAATATATCCGTTTCTTTAAAGACAATGGTCAAATCACAGAAGGTAATAAAACTATTACTGCAATTACTGCTGCTAACCCAGCTGTCGTTACCTCTAGCTCTCATGGTTATTCCAATGGAGATTTTGTAAATATTTCTGGTGTTGTGGGGATGACACAAGTGAATGGTAAAACTTTTAAAGTAGCTGATAAAACTACTAATACTTTTGAATTACAAAATGTAGATGGTACAGATATAAATTCTTCTGGCTACACAGCTTATTCTTCGGGGGGTATAGCAAATAAAATTTATCAAATCACAACTGAATATACGACAGCTCAACTCTTTGATTTAAAATTCGCACAATCCGCAGATGTTATGTATATCTGCCACAACTCTCACGAAGTGATGAAGTTATCAAGAACGGGTCATACTTCCTGGACTTTAACAGAAGTCGATTTTGGAACTAATGGACCCTACATGGATGCTAATACAACAACAACAACTATAACTCCCGCATCCTCTGGAACGGGAACTAGCGTCAATTTTACAGCTAGTGCTATAGTTGGTATTAATGGTGGTACAGGTTGGCAAACAACTGATGTGGGAAGAATAATAAAATTTAATGGTGGAGAAGCAAAAATAACAGGTAGAACAAATACCACAGTTGTAGTTTGCACAATCACCGATGCCTTTACCAATACTGATGCAACTGCCTCTTGGCAATTAGGTTCTTTTTCAGATACCACGGGTCATCCCGCTTGCGTCTCATTCTTTGAACAACGATTAGTTTTTGCAGCAACAAGCGATCAACCCCAAACCATGTTTTTTTCTAAATCGGGAGATTATGAAAACATGACAACAGGAACCGATGCGGATGATGCGATGGTTTATACGATTGCGTCTAACCAGGTAAATGCCATTAAATCTTTAAAAGCCACAAGAACTTTAATTTGCATGACTACAGGGGGTGAATATGCTGTGAGTTCTGGAGCTAATCAAGATGCTATCACTCCATCCAATATTAATATTAGAAAACAATCCAACTACGGATCCGCTGGGGTAGATGCTTTATCGATTGGTAACGCAACTATTTTCTTACAACGTGCTAAAAGGAAAGTGAGAGAGCTTGCTTATAACTTTGATACCGATGGTTATACTGCACCAGACTTAACAATTTTGGCGGATCATATAACAGAAAGTGGTGTGGTTCAAATGGATTATCAACAAGAACCTTACTCTGTTGTGTGGGGAGCAAGAACAGATGGTGTGTTAGCGGGTTTAACTTATAATCGATTACAAAATGTTACTGCTTGGCACAGACATATTATTGGTGGTAAATCAGACACAACAAAAAATATTATTCATCAACAAATTTCTTTTACATCTAATACAACAATAGTTAATACCACTAACAACACTATAACTTTAACATCACACGGATTATCTACTGGCGATCCAGTTTATTATTATGCAGCTAGTAATATTATTGGTGGATTAAATAATTCAACATTATATTTTGCTATCGCATCCGACAGTAATACAATCAAATTAGCAACAACCGCTTCTAACGCTACAGCGGGAACGGCTATATCTTTTACATCTGCTCCTAGTTCAGACACAACTCAATACATTTATCAAGGTGTTAATATTTCATCTAATTTTATTTATTCAGCCTCTCATGGTTTTACGACAGGCGATATTTTTTATTATGATAATACAGGAACTGCTATTGGCGGTTTATCTGAAAACACAAAATATTATATTGAAAAAATAGATGACAATCAGTTTAAACTTTATACAGATAGCACTTTAGGTACTAATGTGAGTTTAACATCAGCTCACACATCAGAACAAACCGATAATATTTTAACTCATGCTAAAGTAGAAAGCGTTGCTGTTATTGATGGGGATAGTGATGAAGATCAAGTTTGGGTTATTGTTAAACGATGGATTAATGGTGCGGTGAGACGTTATGTGGAATATTTTACTCCCTTTGATTTTAACGAAGATTTAACTGCATTTCATTTTTTAGATAGTGGATTAAGTTACACAGGAGATTTAACTTCAACTCTTACTGGTTTGGATCATTTAGAAGGAGAGGTAGTTGATATTATTGGAGAAGGTTCTGCACAAAATTCAAAGACAGTTTCTAGCGGATCTATTACCATAACGAATGCTACTGAACAGGCTAAAGTAGGATTACTCTATACCTCTGATTTACAAACGATGAGATTAGATGAAGGTTATACTGAAACCACACAAACAAAAACAAAAAGAATTTATGACTTGTCGGTTAGATTTCAAAATACAGTTGGAGCAAGTGTTGGACCCAACGCTGCTAATTTAACTGCAATCGATTTCAGATCGAGTGGATCTCCTATGGATTTACCCATCCCATTATTTACAGGAGATAAGTCTATTGAATTTGATACCGATTATGGAACCGAAGGTTTGGTTTATGTGCAACAACCCCAAGCTTTACCGATGACGATTTTAGGGATCTATCCTAGATTGGAGACAGAAAGTGTCTAAAGTCGTTATTGTTCCATTTGAAAACAAACACGCTGACCAGATATTAGAACAGGGTTTAAATAGTGAAGCTTTGGAATTAAAACCAGAACATAGAAAATATGCTTATTTTTTAAAAGAAATTGGTATGTCGTTTACGGGTCTTGTCAATGATAAGCCGATAGCGGCAGGAGGTGTCTTTCATCTCTGGGATGGCGTTGCCGAGGGGTGGGTCTTAGCAACAAAAGATATTTATAAATATCCAGTTTTTTGTGCTAAACACATTAAACAAAGAACTGAAATAATTTTAAAAGCTAATAAAATAAAAAGATTACAAACTTCCGTTAAAGCTGATTGCGATGTGGCATTAAGATTTGCCAAGTGGCTAGGTTTGAAAGAAGAAGGATTAATGAAACGATATGGACCCGATGGTTCAGACTTTATAAGATTTGCGAGGATAATAAAATAATGAGTTTTTTTGGAGATGTATTTGGTGGTAAAGCTGCTATGCAAGCAGCTAATTATAACGCTAAAATCATGGAGCGTAACGCCAAGATTAAAGATCAAGAAGCTGAACAGATTATGTCT
>Ga0208013_1001471_pt1 | contig 10921 bp, 15 predicted proteins | sample 16_taG_FD_184091 | JGI IMG/M metagenome (GOLD analysis project Ga0208013, IMG submission 184091) | Marine viral communities from the Subarctic Pacific Ocean - 16_ETSP_OMZ_AT15313 metaG (SPAdes) (version 2) | ecosystem: Environmental > Aquatic > Marine > Oceanic | place: Pacific Ocean | collected...
CCGGGCACGCTACGTTTCAGCGACTGGTACACCGACCAGTTGCCCATCACCAACGCATGCACGCTAGGCCACCGTTCCAGATTCGCCGCATAGCAGACACGCTCACACCACGCAGTCGCACCACCACACGAGAACTGCGGCCCAGCAGGCAACCCGAACGCATTAGCCAACGGGACACCCCGGCCATCGCTACGCCACGCAATCCACGGCGCAGTCTTACGATCAGTCGACGCACGAAACACCAACGGCGCCGACACGGACAGTTTGTTCATTGTACATTCCTCTCCCTAGCACGCCGACGCACCGTAGCCAGATCGTACGTCACCACGACCCGGCCATTACGCCGACGCCCAGACTTAGGCGTAGCCCTCACGGTACGCCCATCCAATACGGGTATCGCTCGTAGTTCGTCCAACGTCACGCCGGACACAAACGTGACAGGCTCGCCGTTGAACAAAACTGTATCTTCTGATGCCATAGCATCAGTCTATCGTCAAAACAGGTCGATCACAACCTCATCCATTACGCATCCATCAGGCATCCATCATGCATCCATCAGGCGCCACACGCACCACGCACACACCACGCACAGACCACGCACAGACCACAGGCAGACCACGGACAGACTGTACACTGTACAGATATGCAGAATCCCGGCCAGAAAAGAATCCAACGACCACGTTGGTGTTTGGATAGTCCGCCGATAGCGTTGCCAGTACTGGCAAACCCGCCAGACTGAGAAACGGAGACATGACATGAATGCACTAGCAGAACTAGGAACCGAAACCATCGCCGCGATCAAGGCGGCCGATCGTCACGGCAAGACTGCCACCACGGCAGTCGACCACGGCGCTGCCATATGGCTAGCGCATGGCCGGGACGGCGGCCAACTCACACCAGAGCGGACCGACGATCGCTGCCAATGGCGGCTAGTCGACGGCAAGACCATTACTGGCCATGTTGGGACAGTGTCCGCCAACGACGGCAAGACAGGCGCCGCGCTGGCACTGGCACTGTCGCTAGACGAAACCCCGCCGACCACTGCGGCAGCAGTACACGCCGCGCTGGCCAACCTAGGGATCACAACTAGCGACACGCGGCCGATGGGCAAGGGACTGACCTACGTTGCCATGAACAAGAAACGGGACACGGCAAAGCACGTCCGGACCTACGTCGAAAACTATGTGGCCACACGCGACGCCGCGCTAGAGGACGGCAAGCGTCCCGGGACCGCCCGGAAAGCGGCCATAGCCACGGCAAACAAGGCGGCCGGAATGCCAACGCCAGAAGGCAACGGCGGCGGCAACGACGACACTGGTGACAATGTGGTCAGCGTCAACCCATCCACAGTGTGGCGTCTAGTCGACGAGGTCACGCCAACCGACATAGGCGAGATCGTCCACGCACTGCGGACGGCAATCGCAATCAACGCCATCGACACCGAAAGGCTTGCCCAACTAGGCGGCGCCTTTGACGTGGTGCTTGAGGAGGACCCGACCAACTAGGACACCATGCCTACCCGGGCAGCGGTCCGGGACGAACGGAACCCGGCTGGCTACACGCTGGCCGGGTTCTTTCGCGTCCGGGCGGGAATGTACACGGTACAATCCGGGCCGGGACCCCCCCCTGCCCATCCATTGTCCCACCCCCGCCCCCGACCCCCCGGGCATGGGGGGGGCAGGGGGGGGCCGGGATTACTAGGTATAGATATGGAGGGGCAGTGGGCTGCCGGACTGGTGTTTGTCTGCTCGGACTGTACACCTCATGGCATGGCATGGCTGTGGTTCCCCCCATATGGTTACCCTGTGTGTCCCATGTTGCGAGCAGGGGTTTTGTGGCGGGGACAGTTTGCGACGGGACACTTGGGGGTGTGTTTTTAGGAGGTGTTGGATGCCGCAGAATGGTGGTGGCCGGGGTTGGAAGTGGGATGAGTCTTCGGGTCAGAAGACGATGCCGAAGAAGTGGACCCAGTTGTTGGACTGGTTGTTACAGGGTCCCGATAGGGATCCTAAACATCAGTATGAGTGGGCTGCTGAGGCGGGGATCCATGAGGATTCGGTGCGTCGGATTAAGCGTGATCCTCGTTTTGCGAAGGAGTGGGATCGTCGTGCGGCTGAGTTGAATATTCATCCTGAGCGGACGCAGTCGGTGATTGACGCGTTGCATCAGCAGGCTGTGGGTGGGAGTGTACAGGCTGCGTCGTTGTATTTGCAGTATATTGAGAAGTTTACGCCGAAGCGTCGTGTGTTGGTTGATGATGATCGTGAGGCTTCTGGTTTGTCGGATGGGGAGTTGGCTGAGGAGTTGTTGGCTCAGGTTCACCATTTGAGGGTTGTGGGGGATTAGGGTGGTTTGGCCGGAGGTTACTGAGCGGGTGAGGTTGGGTTCGGGTGTTGATGGTGATGGGGATCAGGTGTGGCGTGAGGAGGCGTTTGGTGAGCGTCCTGCGTTGGGGCCGTGGGGGGATCCGTTTCATGGTCCGGAATCTGATGAGCCTTTGGAGTGCGGGTTGGAGAATCCGGAGGTTTGTGAGTCGTGTCAGTGAGGGAGTGGGTGTTGTGCGGGGCGGTGACGGTGCTGTTCGGGTTTATAGCCTTTATGGTTTGGGGTTTGGGTCGGACGTTACAGTCGTTGTTCGATTAGATGAGCCGTCTGACTGAACTTCAGCGTGAGGCGGAGTGGAGGCGGTGCGCTGAGGATGAGCCGTATTTCTTACGCAAGTATTGGCATATTGCTCATCCTGCTCATGGTCGAATTTTGTTTGATCTCCGGGCGGCTCAGTCTGAGGCTTTGACTCATTGGGATAATAACCGTTATTCGTTGACGTTGAAGGCCCGTCAGATTGGGTGGACGACGTTGGTGGCTGCTCACCAGTTTTGGTTGGCGTTTTTCAGGCCGGATCAGAACATTATTGATTTGTCGCGTACGGAGCGTGAGTCGGTTTTGTTGTTGAGGAAGTCGAAGTATGGTTTTCAGCATTTGCCGGAGTGGATGGTGGAGCGTGGCCCGGAGTCGTTGGTTGAGCATCAGCAGAAGATGGCGTTTGGGAATGGAAGCCAGATTACTTCGATGCCTTCGGCATCCGATCCTGCTCGTGGCGAGTCGGCATCGTTGGTTGTGGTTGACGAGTGGGCGTTCCTTCCCAATCCGGAGGAAGCGTGGGCTTCGATAGAGCCTGTTGCTGATGTGGGGGGTCGAATTATTGGTCTTAGCACGGCGAATGGAAGCGGAAATTTCTTCCACGAGTTGTGGGTGGGTTCGTCCACGGGGACGAACAGGTTTGAGCCGATGTTTTTTCCGTGGTCTGCGGCGGAGGATCGGGATGAGTCGTGGTATGAGTCGAAGTGTGAGTCGATGTTGCCGTGGCAGTTGGCTCAGGAGTATCCGACGACGCCTGAGGAGGCGTTCATAAAGTCTGGGAATCCTGTGTTTGATTTGGATGTGTTGGAGCGGATGGGCGCTGCTGTCGAGGAGGGGCAGGGCGGCTATTTGTGGCGTCCTTCGGCCCGTTTTGTGGAGTTTCGTAAAGATGCTTACAGTTTGGCGTGAGCCTGTTACGCAGCGTTCGTATTGTATTGGGGTTGATACGGCTGAGGGGTTGGCGCATGGGGATTATTCGTGCGCTCAGGTGTTGGATGTTCGGGGTGGTGAGCAGGTTGCGGTGTGGCATGGTCATATTCCGCCGGATACGTTGGCTAATGAGGTGTACAATCTGGCGTTGTGGTATAATGATGCGTTGACTTGTGTGGAGTCGAATAATCATGGGTTGACGACGATCACCCAGTTGCGGCATTTGGGGCATCCGAATTTGTTTCGGAAGCGGATGTTGAATCGTTCGGCTGCGAAGGTGTCGCAGGAGTTTGGGTGGAAGACGACTCGTACGTCGAAGCCGTTGTTGATTGATGATTTGGGTATGGCGTTGCGGTCGGGCGAGTTGACGATCCATGATCGGTACACGTTGGCGGAGTTGCGGACGTATGTTCGGAATGAGCGTGGTTCGATGGGGGGGTCGCCGCATGATGACCGTGTGATGGCGTTGGCGTTGTCGAATGAGATGCGCCAGTATGCGTTTATGCCTGAGTTTGCGCCGAAGGCGGACGATTATTGGACTATTGATTGGTTTGCCCGGATGGTGAAAGAGGACCCGGATCCGGATTTGAAGATCGGTTCCCATACGGTGCGTGGGACAGTCTGACCAGTTCCTGTAGAGGCTTTATTAAGACTTGGAGGTCTTTGTGGCTAAGAATTTTGTGTCGCACACAAACGGCACGGTGACGGTTGACGGGTCAAGCGGTCAGAACAACAAGATGGAGCGTGGTGGTTCTGTCGTGGCTAACCCGATTTGGGAGCCTGCGGCGCCGAACTCTCCGAAGCAGCGGTTTGATGACCCCAAGTACGCCAATCAGACTGGCGGCTATGGTGAGATCAGCGTTCGTGAAACGCCGCTCAATCAGCATGGGCCGACGGGCAAGGTTGAGCCGTCCAAGCCGCAGCCTGACCTGAAGGGTCACAACGCTGCACCGCACACTAAGCGCCCTTAGCGGTGGCTGTCCTCCCCCGGGAGGCTTCTTTCGCGGAGTTTCGGGACTATGTCGCGGAACACCGCGGGGATGTTCCCTGCGCTGAATTGGATGACCTGTGGGAGCGGCGTCTAAAACTGCTTGGTATAGGCTTCGCAACTGGAGCGGGTTACCGCTCCATGTTGCCCCCCGACGAGCAGCATTTGACTCGCGGGGAGCGTGGTCGGAAAGCCGAGAGGGAAGCGTTATCTCAGGGCCGGAACATCGAACGTCTACCAGATAAGGCGTATTTCTGATGGCGCGCAAGACGAGGGTTGAGCAGCATGAGATTGTTCAGCGCCGTCTGAGGTCGTCTGGCCGTTGGCGCGACGAGATGGGCTACGACAGCCTGTGGCGTCGCATGAACGATTTGTATCGTGGCAAGCATTGGCCGCGTACCACTGTTAGCAGCGAAGATTTGATCGCTGTGAATCTGGCGTTTAGCACGGTGAATGTTATTGCGCCGTCTGTGTCGGTGAACCATCCTAAGATTGTGGTGTCTCCGACGTTGCCGCAGGATGCTGACAGGGCCACGTTTGTTGAGGCTGTCGTCAATTACATGTGGCGGCATCACGATTTCCGCAATCCGTTCCGACGCTCCGTCAAGGATTTTCTTATTTTCGGCCACGGCTGGCTGAAGGTTGGTTGGAACTTTGTGGAGCAGGAGCGGTCCTTGGGGGATACGGAACGTCAGGAACTGGCGGAGGACGCCATGTTTGAGGCGAACCTGTTCGGGGCGGAGAACCCCGAGTTGGCGGGTGGTTTGCCCAGCGACGAAGAGTTGATGGCTATGGTTCCTCAGACGAGCATGTCGGTTGTGGAGGATCAGCCGTTTGTCGAGCGGATCTCTCCGTTCGACATGTTTGTCGATCCGGAAGCGACCTGCATGGCGGATGCGAAGTGGATCGCCCAGCGTGTTATCCGACGCTTGGAGGACGCCAAGACGGACAAGAACTATAAGCCGTCGGCCCGGAAGCGGCTCACCGCCGACGCGATGCTGTACCCAATGTATGAGTCTTCTAGCCGTCAGGAACGCGAGCAGTTCCTGTTGGAAGAGGAACGGGTAGCGATATACGAATACTACGACATCGCCAATAATACGATGAGTGTGTCGTCGCTGACTGGCGACGAATTCTTGGTGGATCCAATCCCCATGCCGTACGCGTACGGACAGCCGTTTGTCATGTTACGAAACTATGACGTTCCGGACTATTTCTACCCGATGGGTGATCTGGAAGCGATTGAGTCTTTGCAGTTGGAGTTGGACAAGACCCGCTCCCAGTTGGTGAATGCCCGCAAGCGTTACGCCCGCAAGTACCTGTATCACGAGCGTTCGTTTGGCCCGGAGGGCCGGGAGGCTTTGGAGTCCGATCAAGACGGGCGTCTTGTGCCTGTGGTGGATGAGAACAAACCGTTGTCGGAGGTTGTGGTTCCGATGCCGCAGACTCCGCTTTCGCCGGAGGTGTACAACACTTCAGCGATTATCGAAGATGACATTGCGGCTGTTTCGGGAGTGTCGGAATATGCACGGGGTCAGTTCCCTGAGATCCGTCGTACGGCCACTGAGGCGAGTCTGATCGCTGATGCGGGCAATGCTCGTGCCGCTGACAAGTTGGCGATTGTCGAACTGGGGATTGGGCATGTGGCCCGTCGCATCATCCAGTTGCTGCAACAGTTTATGACTGGCGAGCAGGTTGCCCGGGTGGTGGGCCGTGGCGGCGAAAGCCTGTTCGTGACGTACAACCGTGACGACATTGTCGGGGAGTACGACTATTCGGTGGAGGGCGGTTCGACACAGCCCACCAACGACACTATTCGCAAACAGCAGGCCGTTTCGTTGTTGAACGCTATGGCTCCGCTGGTGGGGACCGTGATCGACCCGACAGCACTTGCGAGACATGTGCTGCAACGTGGTTTTGATATTAAGGATCCCGACAAGTTCTTGATGGAGCAGGCGCCTGTGATGCCGGAAGGTCCTGCGGGGGCGCCTGCGCCTCCGGGGGCACCCGGCGGCATGGGTATGCCGATGATGCCCCCTGAGGATACTTTCGCACAGACGGGTGGCGTTCCACCAGAGTTGGTGACGCAGTTGCAAAATCAGATGGGCGTGGAGTTGGGAAGTTTATAGGTCGCTTGGGACAGAGTGTCCCTAGTAGGAGAGAGCAATCGCTTAACGGGCGGACTCTCAGGAGGCAATAAAATGGAAGATGCAACGGAACCCACTGAGGTGGACAGTCCGGATTCTTCGGTTGGGGTTTCAGAGGAACCTGCCGGGTCGTATACCGTAAAGGTGGACGGTTCAGAGGAGCAGGTCAGCCTTGAGGAACTTCGGGATGGATACCAGCGACAGTCGGATTACACCCGTAAGACGCAGGAACTGGCATCCGAACGCAAAAGGTTGCAACAGGCCGAAGCGATAGTCACTTCGTTGGAAGCGGACCCTGAGGGGACGATGTCAGCGTTGGCGGATGCGTTCGGGGTTTCGACCAAACAGGCGCCAAAGGCGGCTGAGGTTGATCCCTACGGGGCAGCATGGGGTGATGACACTCCTGACCCTACGGAAGATCGCATTCGTGGGCTGGAGCAGCGGTTGGCTGCACAGGATCGCGTTCAAAGACGACAACAGGTAGAGAAGCAGGTTGAAGACCTGAAAGGACAGTACGGCGATTTTGACGCTCAGGATTTGTTCCAACACGCTTTAGCCAACAAGATTACGAATCTTGAGGCGGCGTTGACACATATGCGTTATGACGACGTGTCGCGGCGGGCGCAAAAGTTGGAGCAAGAGCAGGAGCGTACGGAAGCGAAGCGGGATGCGAGTGTGGTGACTCCTTCGGGGTCCAAACAGGCGGGTTCCTCCAAGGCTGCTCCTGAAAAGGTTTCTTCTATCCGTGAGGCGTTTGAGAACGCCAAGCGGGAACTGACTTCATAACAAAAAAGCGAGGTGACAGGTTATGGCTGCTGGCAACAGCAACTTTGACGAGATTCTGTCAACCACCCTTAAGAACTACATCCCGAAACTTACTGACAACATCTTCTCGGCTAGGCCATTGTTCTATGCCTTGACGAACGGTCAGACGATTCGGCGTATTTCGGGTGGTGCGAAGATCGTCGTTCCCGTGATTTACGGGACCAACTCAACGGCTGGTTCGTACTCTGGTACGGACACTATTTCCACGACGGCGCAGACGGGCATTAGCGCGGCTGAGTACGACTGGAAGCAGTATGCGGCCACTGTAACGATCAATGGTATGGAGGAAGCCAAGAACAACGGCGAAGCCCAGATCATCGATCTTCTGGAAGGCAAGATTTTCCAGACACAGGAAACCATCATCGAGAACATGAACACCATGTTCTTCGGCAACGGCACTGGGAACAGCAGCAAGGACATGCTCGGTTTGAGCGCCTTGGTTGGTTCTACGGGTTCTCCCGGCGGCATTGATGCCACCGATGCGGACAACTCGTGGTGGAGGTCTGCGGTAACGAACCAAGGTTCGGCTGCGATCACCATTGCCTCGATGGCTACCCTGTACAACAACTGCTCGGTTGGTAACGACCAGCCGACCATTTGCATCACGGGTCAAAACCAGTACGAGGCTTACGAGGCTCTGCTCACCGATCAGATCCGTTACACGGATACTGATATGGCGGACAGCGGCTTCCAGAACCTCCTGTTCAAGGGTTGCCCGATGACGTTTGATGGAACCTTGGAGGGGGAAGGCAAGTTGTACTTCCTCAACACCAAGTACCTACAGTTGGTTGCTCATTCGGATGTCTGGTTCAAGCCGACGCCGTTCGTGCGCCCAACCAATCAGGATGCGGTGTTCTCGCAGTTGCTCTGCTACGGCGAGTTGACTACGAGCAACCGTGCCCGTCAGGGCTACATGTACGGCATTACGCCTGCCTAGTAGAACCTGAACATCGGTCGTTGCCACGGGAGGCATCATGGCAAGGGGTTTCGCATACGCATACAAACAGGGCCAGCGCCCCGCAAATGAACCTGCGGGAAACTACAAGACGCTCGTACCCGAAGGGCACGCCCACGGGCGTAGCCGTAGCGTTCACCGCGTAAACCCCACCCCCACCCGTGATGCCCCCGTGGCAACACCATCTGAGGAAACCACCCTTGAACCAGTAGAGGAATAGGGGACAGCGTTGCAACTGAGCGAAATGCGCGACTATGTTCGCAACGTAGTTGACATCGACGCAACCGACATTTCTGACTCCGTGTTGAATACGTTCATCAGGGAGGGCTACAACCTCGTTGTATATTCGGAAAAACGGTGGCCGTTCTACGAAGTGTCCGTTACCTTCGACACCGTCGCTTCCACGAAGGACTATTCGCTGGCCGACGTAGGGTCGAATGCGTCCACGGGCGTTCTACTCGCCCACGACGGAGTGACCTTCTCCGGGGCTTCCGCCCCGAAAACGCCGGGATTGCGGGAAATAGCGGCCCTGCGAACCGACGACCATGTGTTGGAATTTATTGGACGTGACGCTGGCGACATCGTCTACCCGCTGGATTCAAACACTACGGGTGATCCGTGGTATTGGTCAATGTGGGGGGATCAGGGCGGAGCGTTACAGATCAGACTGTACCCCACCCCATCGGCGGGGACCACCGTCTATGTCCGGGGATACCGCAACGCCATCGATTTTGGCGGTAACAGCGCCATCTACCGTTCGGGTATAGCAGACGCCAACACCCCCGATTGGCCTGACCCTTTCGACAACGTGCTTACGCTGTACGTCACCTATCGGGCATACCAGCAGCAGGAAGACTCCGGAATGGGCAACCAGTATTTCGCCCTATTCCAAGGGGAACTGGAAAACTTGCGGGCACGGTTTGAGGACTCGCCTGCCCCGCAACCTTTGCTGCTCAACTCTCTCAACGCTTCGCGTTGGCGGTCACAGGTGTACATGCCTGACCGTTTGCGCTATTCGTGGGAGTAACGGTGGCTTTCACTCTTCCCGCCGCTGGCTTCAGAGACACTGGGTACGCTGAGCCGTACCGTTACGACGAACGTGCCGATTTTACGGGCGGTTTAAACCTCAGGGCAGACCAGTTCAATCTCGCACCGAACGAGTCCCCGGCGTTGCTGAACGTGGACGTTGATCCGCGTGGTGGTGTGTCGCGCCGCAAGGCTATCGACGCTTTGAACGCGACTGGTCTAGCAGATCAGATTTACGCCATTTACCAGCATTCTGACGCTTCCGTCAATCAGGTTTTGGCTTCCGTCAAAGACAGCGGCAACTCCAAGTTGTACTGGAACAACGGGGCAACGGGGAATTTTCAGGGCACAGCAGTCGCCTCGGCGGCTGCAACAGTCGTATTCGCTGGAGCGCAGCCCCCTAGCAGCGTCACGTTCAATGAATACACTTATCTTTCCAATGGTAGCCTGCTGAACAGTGAGGGCACCAAGTCGGCGGTCAAGTGGGCGGGGGCTAACAACGCCACTACGTTGACGCCGGACATTGACGCTTCGGACGGTCACTTTCCAGCGGCACGCTATCTCGCCACATGGGGACAGTTCGTGTGGGTCGCCTACACGACGGAGTCGGGGACGACGTACAAGAACCGTGTCAGGTTCTCAAAGGTGAACGATGCTGAGAACTGGACAGCAACCGACTACATCGACATCGATATTGGTGAAGACGGCGACTACATAACGGCTATTCTGCCTGATGCTGACAGGCTGCTGGTGTTCAAGCAGAACAGCGTGTACGCCATCTATGGTTTCAGCAGGGATTCGTTTGAGGTTCGGAACATTACCCGTGCGGCAGGATGCCGCAACGGAACCAGCCCTGTTGCTTCAACGGTGGGAATCTTTTTCTGGTATGCCGAAGACGGCGTCTATCTGTTGGCTTACGACAACTTGGCGTGGGCGTTTGAGCGAATCAAGCCTGCGCTGGATGACGGGTCGACGCTGACGTTGGGTACAGCCCCGTCTTTGATGTGGTTCGATGAGAAACTGTGGCTGTCTGTGGACTACCAGTCGGGCGACAATCTGGCCGGGTCGGATCAGACGAACAGGCGCAATACGTTCATGTGGGATCCGTCGTTGGGGGAGTCGGGTGCGTGGGCACGGTATGACATTAATGCCCGTTCTTTGTTGGCGTACCGTCCGACGGGTGACACCCATTTGGGGTTGGCTGTTACTTCGGTGGTGAGCGGCACGGCGGCTTTTACCCGTGTTTCCAAGGTAAACGTTGACGAGGACGTTGACGATTATGATGGGGCGACGGGTACGGAGATCCAGTCGTTTTATCAGACGGGCTGGTTTATTGGTAATCGACCCACGTTTACTAAGCGTTGGGGCAAGACGCGCACGGTCATGTTGGCGGATAACACGTTGACTGTC
>Ga0208013_1001473_pt1 | contig 10905 bp, 12 predicted proteins | sample 16_taG_FD_184091 | JGI IMG/M metagenome (GOLD analysis project Ga0208013, IMG submission 184091) | Marine viral communities from the Subarctic Pacific Ocean - 16_ETSP_OMZ_AT15313 metaG (SPAdes) (version 2) | ecosystem: Environmental > Aquatic > Marine > Oceanic | place: Pacific Ocean | collected...
ACCGCAATGTGTCCGACTTCGCAGTGGGATGGTGTGTTTGCAAGTCAAGTGGATTCAGTGATCACTAATCCGCCTAGCAATCCTGTACCAGACAACGACTTTTCAGTCCCTTCTAGTTAAGCATGGCTGACAAAGAGGCAGTGCCTTTAGAGGAATCGGATATTAATGTTAATATCTGGACAATGCCTTCTGTTTTCGTATTGGAAACTCGGATGCCCGATGGAATGGTTGAAGACTTAAATTCATACTTAGACGATTTAAGGAAACAAGCAGATAAAGAATCTTTGGCTCATTCATTGGTCGGTCAGATTGCTCATGGTGAGCAACTGAACATGGACCCAGAGCACGAGAAGGTTAGGCAGTATGCTAAGTTTGTGACTAGTTTAGGGGCTGAGTACATCAATCATTTTATGAAAAGCACAGGCAGTAACCTTAAAAAGAATCGGCAAGTTGCGATAGACGAAACGTGGTCGGTGCATAGTTATGCTGGCGATTACAACCCAATACACGATCATGGAACTAAAACGATTATGGGTATATCAACAACTGCTTGGACTAAAGTACCGCAACAGATATTGGATCAACCTGCTGCTGGAAGTCCTATGTACAACAAGTATGAATCGTCTGGTGTATGCGATGGGTATTTAGCCTTTAACTACGGCAGAAACGAAATTATGAATGTAGAACGATTAAGACCGCCACAAAGTTTTGAAGTACAGCCCGAAGTTGGAAAGCTGTATTTATTTCCAGCTTGGTTGTCTCACATGGTTTACCCATTTAAAGGCGAAGGCGAAAGACGAACAGTGGCTTCCAATCTTAATTGTTGGGAAGTTGAAGAAGCAGCATGAGCAAGCTCAGTATAGCCCAAGTCAACGCTAAAATAGAAAGCCACATGGCTGTTAGTGCAGAGCGATGGTTAGAAGTTATTAACAGGGTTAAACGATTGGAACATTTTATAGTGGCTACTCTGATTACTTTGGTAATTGGTATGGCTGGAATAATTTTTGGATAACGGAGAAAAAATATGCAAACATTTGCGAACTTTTTAGCTTTAATAATGGCAATTATTAGTGTTGCAAGCATCATTGCTGCAGTAACTAAAACACCAAAAGACGATGTATGGATTGGTAAGCTCTATAAACTAATTGATATCTGTGCGTTAAACATAGGAAGAGCAAAAGACAGGGGGTAGGAAATATGAGTGGAAGAATTATATAAACTTGAAAAGATCTCTAAACCTTTGTATGAAAATTACATTTTTTATCGAAAAGCGTTTTGGATATGTCTCAGCTATGTGCTTTGGGACTTATTCCGTTCTTTCGGGTGGCTCTAGTGTACGAGTATAGTTGTCAAGTTAAAAGAGTTGTTGATGGCGATACTGTCGATGTTGTTATTGATTTAGGGTTTGATATTCATTTTGCTACTCGTGTTCGACTGTACGGAATGGACACACCAGAAAGTAGAACTAGAGATAAAGACGAAAAAGCAAGAGGGTTTTTAAGCAAAGAATTCCTACAAAGTTGGATGGAAAAAGACGAAGTAGTTATCAAAACACGAAAAGATAAAAAAGGAAAGTTTGGTCGTGTCTTAGGAGAGATGTTCGTTCGTGGTGAGAACATCAATAAGTTAATGGTTAAAGAACACCACGCTGTTGAGTACTATGGACAAAGTAAAGACGACATAGAGAAACAACATCTGTTGAATCGAGAGGTCTTGATAGCGAAGGGAGTTTTTAAACCAAATGAGAAAACTAGTTAAATGTTCTTATCCTTATCTAATATTCGGTAGCCTTTTATTTAGTCCTGTTTCACAAGCAGATCAGACTGGGGACTGTACTGCTGGGGACCAGTATTGCGAACAAAACTCGATGACTACTACTTCTACCGCGACCACTACCAACACTAACACCAACACTAACACCAACACTAACACTAACACTAACACTAACACAAACACCAATACAAATAACAACACAAACACAACAACTACTACTGGAACTAACACTAACACAAACACCAATACAAATAACAACACAAACAATAACACCAACACATCAACCGCAACTAACACAAACAACAATAGCAACACAAACACCAATACATCGACCGCAACTAACACAAATAACAACACTAATACTTCGACCAACACATCAACCGCTACTAACACGAACAACAATAACAACACTTCCACCAACACGTCTACTAACACTAACACAAACAACAACACCAATACATCTACGAACACCAACACTAACACAAACAACAATAACAACACCAGTACATCGACAAACACAAATAATAACAACAACACCTCGACAAGCACCAACACTAACACAAACAACAATAACAACACCTCGACTTCTAACAATACGAACGTAAATAAAAACGAGTCGAACTCGAACTCAAACGTAACTACAGATAATAAGAATGTTAATGAAAATACCAGCACTTCCGACAACACCAATCGAAACATTAATGAGTCAAAGTCTGAACAAACTATCAATCAGAATATCACGACTAAAGCACCGCCTGCTTCTGCGATTGCTCCTTCTATAATGAGCTACAGTCAAGACCTTTGTACTGTAGGTCGGTCTGGTGCATTTCAAGGACAAGTATTTGGTTTATCTGCTGGAAGAACTGTTAGAGATACAAACTGTGAGCGATTAAAATTAGGAAAGTATTTGTATGATATGGGCATGAAAGTAGCAGCAGTCGCTATTATGTGCCAAGACGTTAGAGTATTTAGTGCTATGTTTATGGCTGGCACGCCTTGTCCGTATGAAGGAAAGATAGGGGAAGAAGCAAGAGTAGCATGGGCTGCTAACCCTAAAGATAGACCAGACTATAAAGAAGCAAAAGCCAGTTACGTTGCTAAGTGTGTTAGAACCGAAAACCCTGCTGGTCAAAATAAATCAAGACTAACTTGTAAACGTGAATTTGATAAGGGCAGTTAGTTTAGCTTTCGTTTTATTTATACCTACGCTTAATGCAGGGTATATTTACGAAGCCAATCAAAGTCTTATTGATTTAAAGACAAACTATATAGCTACTTCTTATAATATGGGCGTTGGAGACGATCAAGTCTCTAGTGTTTTTAATTTAGATTTTACATTTACTTTCTATGGCGAAGATTTCACATCTGCTCGAATGGCAACGAATGGTTGTCTACACTTTGGGTCGACAGGAGGTTATTGTAATGACTACACACCTGATCCACTACCTGAAATTACATACACCTTATATCCTTTTTGGACTGATTTAATACGAGACAATGGTTCTAGTGTGTTGGCTAGAAACTTTACCGATAAAACTGTCTTTGGGTGGTATAACCTACGGGAATACAATCGAGGTAATACAGATAACTCTTTTGAGGTCATATTATGGAAAGCCGATGACAGTTTCGAGTTTCGATACGGGGCATTGGATATTATTAATCACGATGTATTGATCGGCGAACAAGGCGCAGCAGACGAGCTATACACCTATTTATTTCACGATGAGTGCAGCACAGGAACAACAAATGTTGCAGGCACTTGTGTTAATACCAATTGGAATAACACCTCATTTAATACATTATTAGAAAATGGGGGGAGCTTATATGGTCTAGGTTCTGGCAATGCTTTGGATTGCAGCAACCCCTTAAACAACACTGCTTGTTCAGGCTATCAAGCAGCTTTTTTAACTCAACAGTGTGATTTAGATGGATTGTATTCTACTCAATGTCCTAACTATTGGGATGACTTGTTTGATTATGAGTGTGCTTTGGACTCGCAGTATTCGCCAGCTTGTGCTGGATATATGGTCGAAACTTTTGTCCAAGACACTTATTACGAAGAAGACATGTACGGTTATGAAACCTATGAAGAAGACATGTACGGATACATTGACCCTTACGAAGAAGAAATTTATTTTTTTGAAGAAGACCCTGTATATACTGCTGAGCTACAGGGGATAGAGGAGTTTTATGAAGAACTTTATTTTGAAGAAACTTATTACGAAGAAGAACTGTATTACGAAGAAACACTGTATTTTGAAGAAGAATACCTTGAGCCTTTTGTAGAAGAGTTTGATGTACTTCCTGAAGAAACTTTAATTCTGCTGCCTTATGTTGAAGAAGAACCGTATATTGAACAGATATATGAGGAAATATTATTGGTAGAAGAATATTTTGAAACAAGCTACGACCTTCCTGTACTAGAAGATATTTTAGCAGACCATTTCGAGCACGAAGAACACTTAGAAGAATACTTAGAAGAAGAACCGATTGAATTTTTAGAATTTGAAACTATAGAAGAGCTAGAGGAGTGGATTGAAAATGAAGAAACGCTTGAGGAACTTGTTGAAGCTATTGAGGAAGAAGTTCGAGAACTGGAGGATGCGGAGACAGTTGAAGAAGAGAGCCAAGACCGAGAAGAAAATATCGACATTATTGTCGCAGAGAACGAAGATAAAAAAGACAACAAAAAAGCAAAAGAATTAAATATCGTTGCCAGCGTTATACGAGCAGCAAGCAACAGTGTTAGTGGAACAACTGCAGGAACTTCGGCACAAGCGACAGGAACTTCGTCTTCTTCAGGAGGTTCTTACAGTTCCTCGTCTGGTGTATCTACAGGCTCTTCTCAAACCAGTGCTGTAGGTTCTTCTGTTTCGGGAGGCACAATCAGTGTTGATAGCTCCCCTAGTATCTCTGCTCAAGTTGCCAGTTCTGCACAACAAACTCAACAAATATTGTCTATGAGCACAACCTCAGCTGCTTCCTCTGATTCTTCTAATACGTCTATGACAACTTCTTCTATTTCGTCGAGCACAACTGTTTCTTCGAATTCAAGCTCTACATCATCGTCTTCTACAGGTTCCTCCACCATAACTACCAGTGTTTCTATCGAGAGTTCTCCCCAAATAGCACAAGCAGAAACACAAGTTCAAAGCATGCAAGGAGAAATAGAAACAGCGATTACAGGGAATATGGATGCAAGCGAAGCTGATCAGATAGCTGATCAAATTATTGCTCAGAATATTGAAAATCAACAGCAAGAGCTAGAAGAGAAACAGTCTGAAACAGGGGAGTACGCAGACTCAAGTACACTCATAGCGTATATGGGGTATGTTCCAGGATTTAATTCGTACAGCCAAGTGGAAGTTCCACAACCTAGCGTTTGGTATGAACCTGAGTTAATATATACTAATGTTAATATTCCAGACAATAACTCAGCGTTTCGTGGGTTATATGGTGAAAGTTTAACTGGGATGAACGATATAATAAAAATGCAACCTAACTTATAGAGGAATAATATGGATTGGTTTCAAAATAAAACAACGCAACTAATAGCCCTTGCTGGTATTGTCAGCACATTGGCTGGTTTTGGTTATACGGGTGCAACGTATGTTAATCGCATAGAAAATCTTGAATCTAAAATGACACGATATATAAATGAGATTGACGCACTTGCAGATCAAGTTACAGCATTGGACAAAAATGTAGTTGCAGTTGGCGAACAAATTAAGTCATTAAATGTTGAGACACAAGATTTAAGTCCGATTAAAAATGACATTGTTGCAATGCAAACAAGTATTGCAGGGATTAACTCAAGCATTGATTCTATGTATGATGATGTTCAGAGTTTAAAAAACAAAAACGATAACCCATTGGCGAATTGATATGAGTGACGAAGAACATTACCCAAGCAGTAGATTTGGTGGAGACATGTCTCGCAATGAAGTTGAAATGGACTTATCCAAGTTCATGGAGATGCTTCAAGAGAATGCTTCACTTAAAGATCGAATTAGAGAACTTGAAGATAAGAAAAATGATAACCCTTATCAAAAGTTTATATTTGTAGCACAAGCAATAGACAGTTGGAGAATTATACCTAGAGCTTTTTTGGCGGTGTATATGTATCTACTGTATTTCACAACCTTTTGGTTTATGGATTTAACAGACCCTAGCTTTGAACAGTCAGGATTAATCTCAATTGTTGTGGGTGCTGGAGCAGCATGGTTTGGACTCTATACTAATAGCCATAAAAAAACATAATGCCTTTAATTAAAGCACAATTTAACCCTGGGATCAAAAAAGAAGGCACAGCCCTGACTGCTAAAGGTGGTTGGTTCGATGCTAATCTGGTTCGCTTCCGTAAGGGGTTGCCTGAGAAAATAGGTGGATGGACTAAAGACACAAGCAACACTTTTCAATCGACTTGTCGTGCTTTACATTCTTGGGTAGATTTAAACATCACTAAGTTTTTAGGGTTAGGAACGACTTGGAAATACTACATACAGGAAGGTGATAATTTTAATGACGTTACCCCTATACGAGCTACAACGTCTGCTGGTGATGTGACCTTCTCAGCCACCAATGGCGATGCGACTATTACTGTTGCCGATACTTCCCATGGAGCACAACAAAACGACTTTGTAACTTTTAGTGGTGCTGCTACATTAGGGGGACTTATTACTGCTTCTGTTTTAAACCAAGAATATCAAATAGCAACGATTGTAAACACTAACAGCTACACAATAGAGGCTAAAGACACCGATGGCGATACAGTTACAGCGAACGCAAGTGATTCAGGAAACGGTGGGTCAAGTGTGGTTGGCGCTTATCAAATTAACGTAGGTCTCGATGATTATGTTTCTGGTTCAGGTTGGGGAGCGAGTACATGGGGTGACGGTACTTTTGGTTCTGTGAGTGCTTTGTCTGCTAGCAATCAATTAAGGTTGTGGACGCACGATAATTTTGGTGAAGACCTAGTGATGAATGTTCGTGCAGGTGGTATTTACTATTGGGACACCAGTGCTAAAACACTGGGAACAGACAGAGCTGTGGCTTTGAGTGATTTATCAGGGGCTAATGTACCACCGACATTTGGTTTACAGGTTGTAGTTAGTGATATCGATCGGCATGTTTTGGTTTTAGGGGCAGACCCTTTGAATGCTGCTGGTACTGCTCGAACTGGAGCTATCGACCCTATGTTTATTGCTTGGTGCGATCAAGAAAACATTACCGAGTGGCAACCTAAGTCTATCAACACTGCTGGTTCTGCTCGTTTATCTGCTGGTTCTAGTATTGTTGGAGGAATACGAGCAAGACAAGAGATTTTAGTCTGGACAGACACCTCACTGTATTCTATGAAGTTTATAGGACAACCCTTTATCTTTAGTACAAATCTAGTGAATGAAGGGGTTGGATTAATTGGACCGAAAGCTATGGTTAATACTCCAGTCGGTGTGTTCTGGATGGATAAAAAAGGCATATACAATTACGGTGGTCAAGTGAAGCCTATTTCTTGTGACGTACACGATTATGTGTTTGACGATATGAATGAAGGTCAAGCCTATAAGGTTCATGGGTTTTTAAATAAGCGATTTAATGAAGTCGGTTGGTACTACCCTTCAAGCAGTTCCAGTGAGATTGATCGTTATGTTGTGTACAATTATTTAGAAAATGTATGGTCCATTGGTGAAATGAACCGCACTGCATGGCTTGATGAAGGATTAGAAGCATACCCAAGAGCAGCATACACAACTTCTAATGTGGGGTATTTATACCAACAAGAAACAGGGAACGATGACGATGGCTCTCCTATGAGCAATGTATATATAGAGTCAGGCGATTTTGACTTAGGCGAAGCAGGAAACGATATTCAATCGGTTAATGAGATTATACCCGACGTTCAATTTACAGGAACAAATAGCGCATCGTTGATTAACTGTGTGCTAAAAATGAGAAACTATCCTGGAGACAGCTTAACAACGAAATCAACCAGCAATATATCGTCAACGACACAAAAATTAAATGTTCGTGGTCGAGCTAGGCAACTCGTTTTGCGTTTTGAGTCCGACGACGACAATGTAGGTGCTTACACGCTGGGGCTTGGCTTTAGGGTAGGTGCCACTCGTGTTGGGACAAGACAAGATGGGCGTAGATAATGGGTAGTTTGTTACAGACAGGACTACCAATGGCGTATGACGAAGTCGATCCAGAAACATATAATCGACTGGTCAGGGTTCTAGAGCTTAACCTTTCTGCATTTGATCCAGATACGACCAATTCCGTTTTAGCTAGTAAAAGAGATCAAAATGAATATAATAAGGGGGATATCATTTGGAACTTAACCACGTCTGAGTTGCAGGTTTGGGACGGAACTAAATGGTACACGCTATATAGCACAACATCAAACGGTTTATCGGCTATTGGTGCAATCGGCTCACTAACGGTATCTACTAATGGTGCCACAACTATCAATCTATAGAGGTAATATCATGCCAGGAATGACAGCAAGAAGAAACATGATGAGGGGAGACGATAAAAAGTTCCTTCGTCCAGGAGATGAATCTGTTTATAAAATGGGTTCAAAGAAAAAAGGTAAAAAGAAAAGCAAAAGCAAATACTGATGCCTATTTCGGATAGAGACCTAGACATGATGACTAAGCCTTCGGGGGCAGCTGTACCCGACGTGGTACGCCAAGAAATCATAGATGATCGTGGACCAGATTTTAGGTTTACTGAAGAAGAACTGTTTTACTCACCAGAAGATATGGAGCCTGTAGACGACCGTGGACCAAACTTTAGGTTCACCGAAGAAGAATTAAAAGCTCCTGCTGGTATTAATGGAATGAAAGAAAAGGCTTTTGATGGTATTGAAGGCGCACAAGAACTAGTAGCCAATATTCGTGCAGGACTACAGGATCCCGCAAGAGCAATGAGCGAAGGCGCAACAGAAGAAGACGTCGCAATGGCAAAAAGCATGACAGATGCTCAGCTACTGGAGTTTGTTACTGAACTAGGTACTCAAGCAGAAGCAGATGGTATGGGAGAAGAAAGCGCTGAAGATAAAGCTATTCGTTTAGTGACAGGTCAAGAAGGCAGAAGTATGTCTGATAGTGATATGGGCTGGAGAGAACGTCTCAATCAACTCGGTGACCCAAAAGACATTAATTTTGCTCCTACAGGACTAAATGATGGTGGTCCAGCAACAAAAATGATAGGGCTTAATAGCCTAAAGATGCTAAAAGACATGGGGTTAGATCCAAGTCAGATGACCACTCGTCAAATTGAGATCGCTTTGGAAATGATTGAAAGAGGTGTTGTTAAACAAACACCTGTGTCGAAGATGAATTATGGTGGTCCAGCTAAACAATATTACAATCATGGTGGTTTAGCCAGTATGGGGCGCATGGAAGATACGCAGTTGGCTCACGTTGCTCCTGGAGAGCGAATTGTACCTGAATGGGTTTTAGGTAATAAAGGTGAAGAAATGCTCGATGCAGCGTTTATTCGTGCGGGCATTGACCCTCTAGACTACACAGTAGGTAGTGGTCAAAACTCAATTAACCCTATGACAGGAATGCCTGAATACACTTCGTTTTTTAAACGACTGTTTAAAAAGGTTAAAAAACTTGCACCAGTAATCGGGACTCTTGTTGGGTTTAGGTATGGCGGTGCTCAGGGTGCTGGCATAGGTAAAGCGATCGGTGGAGTTATTAAAACGGGTGATCTAGATTTTGGTAAAGCTCTGAGTGATTTCGGTACTGGCTGGACTTTAGGTAATGTAGCTACAGGGTTTGGCTTACAACAAGGTTCAATATTTAAAAAAGGCAATAGAGGGCACACTATCAAACAAGGCGATACAATGCAAAGCATTGCTGACCAGCATGGTGTTACTCGACAAGACATAATTAATGCTAATCCTAATATTGTGGGGAAAGCTGGAAGGGGTGCGATCAGCTTAAACATAGGAGACGAGATAGTAATTCCTGGAGAGGGGATGTGGGGCAATATTGCAACTCCTGGACAAGGAGGTACTGGCGGGTTTATACAGAACATAGGCGCAAGGATGTCTGGCGATAAGGGCATAGACCTAATGGATGAATTTAAAAATCTACCAATGGGTCATAAACTGGCTGTTGGTGCGTTAGGTCTTAATACTTTAGCGCAGACTGGTGCGTTCGATGAAGAAGAAATGGGGCAAACACCTGAATATATCACAGGCGGAATACAAGGGATGGCTGATTATAATGCACAACCACTACGGGTTGCGAACACTTCTCCTTATAAATTCGACCCTTCCATTGGATCGCCTGTTGGTGTGACGCAGTTCAAGCCTATGAAGTCGAGAAACAAATCACTTAGGCAGGTGTTATCAGAATTAAAAGATCAGGACCTCAGAACACCTTTCCCAACTTTTACTTAAATGGCTCTCAGACCAATAATCAATAGCCCGTATCTCTCTTACGACCCAGACCCCTACAACATGGGTGGGTTGAACAGCTTAAACACTCCAATGACTGCTGTTTCTATCCCAGGAACTAACTTAAATAATATCCCAGCAACTAACTTAAACAATTTTGTTGCTGAACAGGAACAGTACACAGATTCAGGAGACGACCAAGAATATTCAAATCCTGCTGGGGGAGACACACCTTGGGGAACTTCTTCTAATTTAGGTAATTTTGGTCCAGGAGGAAACCGAATAGCTGGGCAACACACTCGATCAAGAAGATTTGGCACAGTTCCAGGGCAACAGTACGTTACTAGTGGGGACGTGCAAGTTACTAAAGCCCAAAGAAGAGACGCGAGAACGCTTAGAAGAGAAGTTGGGCTTAGTGGCGGTGATGTTTTTATAGGCTCAGACGGAACTGTGTGGAAAGTTAATGACAGCGGTATGGGCGTCACTGCTATTGGTGTTAGTATGGATGAAGTACATTGGGAAGAAGGGGATAGAGTTTACGATGCAGAAGCAGGCGCTTTTAGAATTTACTCTCCAGGAGACGACGACACAGGAGATGTTTGGATTTGGGAAACAGAAGAGGAAGACGAAGGAACATCGATTCCAATCGGCTCTATAATAGACATTATTACAACCCCTACACCGACTCCTACGCCTACGCCAACCCCTACCCCTAC
>Ga0208013_1001474_pt1 | contig 10904 bp, 17 predicted proteins | sample 16_taG_FD_184091 | JGI IMG/M metagenome (GOLD analysis project Ga0208013, IMG submission 184091) | Marine viral communities from the Subarctic Pacific Ocean - 16_ETSP_OMZ_AT15313 metaG (SPAdes) (version 2) | ecosystem: Environmental > Aquatic > Marine > Oceanic | place: Pacific Ocean | collected...
TAGAAGCTGTCTCTACTATTTTAGCTTTAGTCTCAGCATCTTTTCTAGCATCTTGTTTTTCACTTTGTTTTACACCTTGCATAAATCTTGCTTTTCTAATTTGAAGTTCTTCAGCTTTTAATTGAATATCAGCTTGATCTTTTTGAGCTTCCCTTTGTTGTTTTTGTTCTTCGGGAGAAGGAGGCATACTACCAGCTAATTGTTGTGCAGCTTGTGCAGCATTTACTGCTATTCTATTTTCTTCTTCTATACTTATTTCTTTAGAAGGTTCATTATCTAATTCTCTATTAAAATCTCCAGATGAAACAGGGTTTCCCGGAGGAACTGATGCTTGCATTTGTTGTTGATATAAATAAGCCATATGTTGACCCATATGAGCTAACATTGCTGGATATAATCTCTCTTTAGCTTCAGGATTTCCACCAAATCTAGGATCATTCATAAATTGAGAATGAACTTGCATATGAGCTTGATGATCTTGATCTTCAAATACTTGAATAGGCATAGTATTAAGAATAGCCATATTCTCTGATACTGGATCACGTCTAGGAGTATCTTCATCTTCTATTATTAAATCCATATAATCTGGAATACTTAAAGCTTGTAAAAATCTTCTTGTTGCTTCTTTTACATCTACTACATCAGGAGTTTCTCGTGCTAATTGTAAACCAGTTTGAGCTAAAGCTATTCTTTGAGCTTGAGAAAAGATATTAGGATCAGATACAGGAACAACACTAATTGAAGAACTGAAATCTTTTCTTCTAATTTTTTTATTTTCACCTATTACTTCAAAAGAATATTCATCGTCTAAATATTCTCCATTTAATTCATAAATTAATTTAAATTCTCTACCTTGAGCTTGATGTATTCTTTTATGAATAGCACTAAATACTTTAGACCCTTGTTCTATTAAAGCAATAGTAGTTCCAACTGGACCTGATCCAGCTGAATCTCCAATCATTGCATCTGCAATAGAAGCAAAACGTCTCCCTGACTCAGTTAACACTCCAAGTAATTGGAGTAATGTTGGTGATGGTTCTTTGAAAGGGAGAGGAATAAAAGATTTACGCAAGTCATCACCATATGCTTCTACTTCAACCCATTCACCTGGAGAGACAGTAATATCTCCTCCTTCAATTCTTGCTCCTTTAGCTCTAAAACCTCCATTGAGATTTGCAAAAGCAGCTGAATCTAATAGTGCTCTTAAAGCACCAGTGCTTGCATGTTGAAGTCCACCTATCATTTGTATAAGACCGAAGCCGTAAAAGCCCAAGCCAGGAAGATATTTATAATGAATAAAATAAGTTCTTTTTCTTCTTAATGAATCTTCTTCTTTCCAATTTCTTCTAATAGATAAAACTCTTTGTGATTCATAATCAATAGTAACAATATAAGGTAAAGCTAATCCATCTCTATCTTCACCTAAATCTAAATTTGCATGGACTTCTAAAAGAGTATGTATTTTATCAGCCATACTTGGTGTCATACCTTCTAATCTTTGTAAAGTTTGTTCAACCATATCTCCACTATTAGCTCCTGCATTACTTTCAGCTTTACTTAATGGAACATCTTTATAATAACCTGAAATTTGATGTTTTCTTATTTCAGTTCTTGTTAATTTCATTATTTGAGTATATCTATCTGCTGTTTCTAAATCTGTATTTTCCATAGAGATTACAAAATCTTCTGCTGGTACAAATTTAGAGCAAATTCTATCTAAGGTATTATCAAAATATATTTTTTTAAAAGCACTTCCTGCAAGAGATAAATAAAATAACATTTGATCTAGTTCATTAAAATAATCAGGGATTTCTTGAGTTACTTGAAAGTTCATGAAGTCTTGAACTCTTTGTGCTTGTTCTAATTTTTTATCTGTAGTTTTTCCAATAATTTGTGTTTTAACAGGACCACCTGCTGGAAACATTTCAGCAATAGCTCTAGCTTGAAATTGTGTTGCTGCTTCTGCAAGTAAAGGATGATGAACACCAGAGGCTCCTGGAAAAGGATCTTGTCTATCTTCTACTACTATTCCTAACATTCGTAATCCTTTAGAATATTGATCTTCCCAATTTTTTCGAGAACTTTTATCATCTTCATAAGCTCTTACTAAATCTTTTCCTATTTTTGCAACTTCTCTTTCATTTAATTCTTCTGCTAAATTTGTATAATGATTTCTTTCAAAGACTTCTTCATCTTTTTCAGTTTGATCTTGATCTATATCAACCCTAACTTTTTCACCTTTATCATTTGTGAATTGTAATTTTTTTTTATCTAGTTCAACTTCCATTATATTTTCTTCTTCTTCTTTTTTTTCTTTTTATAATTTCCAGATGCTTCTTCTTTTTCCCATTTTTTAGCCATCTTTGGTTTATTAATGTGCATCCATTTTCTTTGTTTATCTGATCTAAAAGGCATATGTTTTTTTAATAGAGTGAGCTTTAGTATTAAAGCGAAATTGATTCATATATAACTAAAGCCTCCTCTATCGATTAGTTACTTTTTTTTTTTAAAACCGTAAGTCCCTTTAGGTTTACGAGTAGCTTTAGCTACTTTTCTTCTGCCAGCCATAGACATTTTTTTACCTGACTCTTTTCCTCTAGTCATTCCTAGCTGTTCGTCTTTTCTAGCATTGTATCCTTGTTTTTTCATATTAGTATACCTCCTGGTTCATACCATACTTTCCTATTAGTAGATATAAAACAAAAATATTAATATTGAAAGCTTTAAATTTTGGTTAATTTTTTTCGATTGTATGCTTTTTTATTCTGAATAATCTTCTGTTTAAAATGTCTTAATTGCTTCGCAACAGGGTTGCGCTTTTTATTAGCTTTTTTCACTATTACTTTAGAATAAGCTTGACTATACTTTTTTCACCTAAATATATCTCTGTTTCAGCTAATGACTTAATACATTGATATTGAATATGACTTTTAGATTCACGCTCAGCCACTCTTTTACCTTTTAAACAAGTAGACATATTTGGTTGAATTCTATGTTCTTTAATTTCTTGATTAACTATCATTAATAATGCTATTACTATTTCTTCCATATTTTAACCTCCATTTCCATTTTTATAATGTATTTCTCTATTTTGATCTTTAAGTTTTTCTATATCTTCTAAAGCTTTTTCTAATTGTTTAGTTAAAAATTCTATATTTACTTTATTATGCATTCCTGATTCTTGTTGTATCTGTAATTTTTCTACTTGCTTATATAATTCCTCGATCAACATAAATTGTTCTGAATCTGCTGGAAGTGATCCTAAAGTTCCTCGTGGCCAGCCTATTCTAAATGCAGTGTTCTCAATTAAATCTTTTGACATTAACTCTACCTGAGTTTGAAGTCTATTTTGAGTTTCTATAATACCAAAGTAAGCCCAGGTTCCAATCGCTACAAGAGTGATTAAACTTGCAACCGTCTTCATTGGCATTTGAACTGCTGCTTCTTCTGAAATTTTGAGTGCCATTAGTTATAACTATATCCTGTGTTGCCTGATTCTAATTTTTCAAATAATTTTTTATGTTGGTCCATGATCTCTTCATCGGAGTCCATCATCTTATCCATTTTATCTTCAAGTTTTATAACTTGTCTTTCAAGCTTTTGTACTTTATCTTCATGTACTGCTTGAATAGTTGAGAGTTCAAAAGTTCTAGATAAGCTCCAACCTGCTAGAGCTAATAAAATTCCAACTAGCATAGTCATTAATTTTTCTAACATTTTTTACCTCAAATTAAAATAACCTATACAAGCTGCTATAATAGTTCCTATACCAACTAATACAGCAACAGCTCCTTTACCTCTGGATACATCATCTGAAAGTTTAGATACTTTTTTATTTAATTCATCTATGGCTTTAATTAATTGTTTCATTCTTTCAGCACATAACTTTTCATGTGAAGAAAGTCTAATACCTAAAGAAGTATTTACTATTGAATCAGATGATTTTTTTGCCATAAATTACCTTTTTTTAAAAAGTTATATAACAAAAATTATAAAATTAAAAGTGATGACTTCCTTTACTTTGTTGATATCCTCCACTACTTGATTGATCAAATCCAGCATCAGAAGTAACTCCTTGATCTTGATTAGTACCTCTAAAATCTGGTTTATCTCTATGAATATTAAATCCATCATCTCCTGGTTGTGGAGCATTATAAGTCATCATATCTATAGTATTAATATCACCTTGTTTATCTTGATCTGTTATATTTTGTATTCTTTCTGTTTCAGCTTTATTAATAGCTCCTCCTGCAAGAAATGGAATTGCCCAAGGAGCTACTGCTGCTAATACACCAGTTCCTCCTGTAAGAGCTGCTACACTTCCTCCTACTCTTACAGCATTTTGAACTCCTGAAGGTATTCCTAAATTTTCTTCGATCCAACCATTATAGGCAGCTATATTATTATTTACTGTATTTTTATATCCATCCATTTTTTTCTCTTTATCAAAGTTCCATTCAAATTTTCTTTTTTCTTTTCCTAATTCAGGATAGTAATCAGAAGTTCCTTCTAAATCTTTTAATACTTTATCTCGTTTTACTTTCTCTTCCCACTCTTTATTTTTTTCCCAATCATCTTTACCGTCTTTAGAAGTTTCTATAATTTCTTTTGTAATTTTAGAAGTATCAACACTATCAACTGGTTGTTCTACTTGACAAATACCATTTACTGACATTCGTCCATCTGAACATACAAATTCATTAGTGTCTTGATAGTTATATAATAAGTCGTTAATAGTTCCCATATCATTTACCTTGCCTATGATATTTCTTATACGACCTTTTTTCACTTTTGTTAAGTCGTTTTTTATGTCGTCCAGGTCTTTTGGGAGGTTTATCTCGAGGAGTAAAGTTTAAAAACTTTATTCGAGCCATTTACTTATTTTAATTTAATAACTTTCGCTGAATTATCTAATAAGATTTTTTTAATTTTAAAAGGTTTTTTGGCTTTTGATTTAACAATAAATCCTCTTTTTTTTCCTAAAGCTTCAGATAAAGTAGTTTTTTTATCTACTTCAGCAACTTGAATATTACCTTCGTCATCAAAAGTCTTTTCAGCTTTCGTTGCTACGAATTCATCGTTGTTTTCTTTTCTTGACATTTTTCTTTACCTTTTTTTTAATCTTTTTAGGTGCTGACATTCTAGAGTTTTGTAATCTACCTAATCCAGAACCTGCACCAGCTGTCATTCTCATCTATGCATCTCTTTTTAAATCTTTAATTAATTTCATGTTAGTGTCATGATAAGAATTAGATTTAGCTTCTCTTACATCATAAACAGCTTTATCTTCACCTTCGTGAGAAGGTTTTTTTAAAGTATCAAGATCCTTATTAGAAACAGGGTAAAGATTTTTAGTATTTTCTTTTACTGTTTTTTCAGTAGATTTCTTAAATTTTTTTTTGAAATCTTGTTCGTCTGACATAATTAACCTCTTTTAATTTTATTAATAAAAGATTTATTATCCGAACTAAAATTTGAATTTCTTTTTAATTTAGATATAAAAGCTCTATTATCACTATTGTAATCAGAGTTGCCTTTAGTCTTATCCTGAATAGTTTTTGCAGCAGCTGCATCCATATGTGGTGGATGAGCTTGTGGTCCAAAACCTGCAGCAGCTCCACTTGAATTGTACTGAACAGGTGTTGTAGTAGTCACTTGAGTTTTAGTCATTAGTATATTCCTCCAGTTATATTTAGTTTTTTCATGAAGTTTTTTTCTTCTTCTTCACGTCTTGTTTGTTGTTGTACTACTTCATCTCCAGGATCTTGCATAGCTTTCTTAATCATCGCTGCATCATCAATACATCCAGGATTTTTTTCATAAAATCTAGCATTAGCTGCTTTAACATCTTTTACACTAAAGTTTTCAGTAGTGTAATTAGGTTCTTTGCCTCGTCTAGTAAATGGGTTACTCATTTAAGTCCTCCGTTGTACTTAATTTTTTATTAAGTATAGACTGAAAACAACTGTGTGTAAAGGTCGGAAGTAACATTTCGCTAATAGGATTTTTATTATGGCCAGTAGACCAAGATAAACAAGGAACACCCTTCTCATCCCATGCTACTAGGGCATATCCTTTAATATCCATTTTATCAGTTATCTTGATACAAGCATCATGAAAAGCTTGTATTACTTGATCATCTTGTGCTTTTTCAATCTCTTTAGGACTAGGAACTTTTTTTTTTATAGGTCTATACTTATTAAGAGTAATAATGTTTGTTTTTATGGCGTTGTTTCCTCTGTTCATAAGTTTCATCTTCGGGATCATCAGGATGAGCGACTAAAAAGCCATCACGAATACGCAATAAAGCTTGTACACACGTATCATGAACATCATCAAACTTTCCATAAGGAAAAGCTGCTGATTCCTCTATTACACTTTTAGTCCAATCTTTATCTAAAGTAAACACTAATCCACCTTCAAACATTGAAGCTACTGAGTGCGTTCTGGATACCTTATCTCTATCGGGAGTATAAGTAATTACCGGTACTCCTGACCTTCTCATATCTTGTATTAATGATTGGCCTGAAGCTCTTTTCTCAATTAATACTTGATCGGGATACCATTTTTCATAAGTTTCTTGGGCTCTTTTTCTTAAATCAGGATATTCTAATCTTTCTTTCCAAGCATCTAATAATAAACATGCAGCATAGGGTTGATTTTCTTTATCTCTAGCTGTATAAACTCCCCATGTAGTACATGCAGAAAAGTCTGCGGAAGCTTTAGTAGAGAATGCAGTATCATAAGATTGAACAACATATGATAAAGTGGGAATTTTCTTTTCTGGATATATCTTCCACCAATCTCTTTTAATAATGGATCCTTCATCAGCAGCTGGTTGTTGTTGATAAAGAGCTGACCATACTCGTTCTCCTACTGTACTTCTAATTTGTTCTAAAGCTTCTTTCGAATAAGCTTCAGGCCATAACGCATTTCCTTTTGAATCTATTGCTGGTAAATCTAAAATTTTCCAATCTTCTTTACTTTCATTTAAAATGTGACCAGCTAAATCATCTTGGTGCCATCTAGTTTGAATTATAATAATTTTTCCACCTGGCTGTAATCTAGTATAAGCGACTGACTTATACCACTCGATTAAATTTTTTCTTTGAACTTCTGATTCTGCGTCCTCTCTTCCTTTTATAGGATCATCTATAATTAATAAATGCGCACCTCTACCTGTAATTGCTCCTCCAGCACCTACAGCTGAATAAGTTCCTCCTTGCATTGTATGAAATCGTTTAGCTGAAGTTGAATCTGATCGAAGGCCTACTTGTGGAAATACATTATTAAAGTCTGGACTAATAATTTGATTACGGACCTTTCGTCCAAAGTCATCTGCTAGTTCTTGAGCATAAGTAGATTGTATAACAAATTCATTAGGATTATTTCCTAAATACCAAGCTGGAAAGAACTCAGAACATAACATTGACTTTCCATGTCTTGGTGGCATAAAAACTGCTAGTCTAGTTATTTCTCCTTTTTCTAAAAGTTCTAGATTTTGAGCAATTAATCTTATATGAGCAGGATCCTTATAGCCGGGATATATATGTTTAGCATATTGTAATAAAGTTTTACGAGCTTGAGAAGTAGATAGTAGTTTATTTAAATGTTCTACTACTTCACCCGCACGTTTATCTTTGGTTTTTTTGTATATCTGAATAGCTGACTTTAACTGTTCCTTGATCTGGAGTTTTTGCATTCTGTAATCCTTGTCCTACTGCTCCTTTTTCTCTATAATCTTCAAAAGCTTTAGTTAATTTTATAAAAGGTTCTACTTCTTTTTTAACAATTTTTTGCCAATGTAAAGAAGGTTGTCCTATTTTATCTAAATACCAAGCTAATTTAGAAGCATCAGCAAATCTTTGATTTATCATTTTTTGATGATGTAAGTCTCCTTCTTCTTTGGGGTTTCCTTCTTTATACACTCTACTTTTAAAAATTTCGTCATCATTATTTCCTGTTATATCAGCTCTATCATGTAAAACTTTAACTGGTACATCTTGAAGAACATCTAACATATAAGCAATCTCTGAGAGCCACGCATCATTTTGGCCATGTAAACTTAAATGATCTAGACATCTAAACCAATCCCAGGGTACAATAGGAAAGATACTGTAAGGATGATCAGTTGATTCTTTTACCCGGAGCAACTTAAATTGGCCATCAAACTTTCCTATTTCTGAATCCCAATCTTTAGTTTGCATTATAGCATCGTCATTAAAGATCATGATCCATGTACCTTGAGCATATACAGAGAGAGCATTATTGTATCTATGTAAATTTTCGTAACCTAATCTTTTAAACTTAATTACTGATCTAGCAGGATGTTTAACATCTTTTAAAAAATCTATACTTTCCTTATCATCGTCATCTACTCCATAAAGTAGTTGAATCTTATCGGGTTCTTTAGCATTATCTAATAATGATTCTGTACATCTCTTAATTAAAGGAATTCTTTTACGAGTAGGAAGTAAAACTGATATGGACATATTTCACCTTATTCTGTTTATATGAATATATAAACAAAAATATTTGCCCACCGTCCTCCCTGTTTCTAGTAAGTCTCCCTACCGTTTAGTGAAACAGCACCTAAATTACTTTTTATTTCGTAAAGAAACTATTAAAGTTCCGTAATAGTCAGTAATTAGGTTCAGTGACAAAATTATTTTTTGTAGTATCCAAGATATTAATAAACTTGCATATCTACACCATTTTAGTATAAGCTGTACTATATAAATAGGAGTTAAAGTTACTCCCATTAACAATAAGCATATACCCACTGTTATAAAATCTAAAGTTTTTTCCAATAATTTAATTCGTTAAGTTTAAGAAAGAAAAATGATTAAAGCTATAATACCAACTATTGCTATTCCACAGCTCCAGTTAGTTGATTTACATAAAGGACACATTCCGTCTTTCCATAATTTTGAAGAAAAAGGTATATATTGACACACATTAAAAGTTTTAAGCCAAGACACTAAACTTTTAATTTTATTTTTTATTTTTAAAATCATAAGATACTCCTTATATTTTTTCAGTAGGCTACTATTTAAAAAGCAAAATGTACAGCTATAAAATTTATATACATTTAACTCATTCATCACTCTTTCTTACTCTTTCTCCCTCGAAAGAGCCCATTCGCTTTTTAAACTTAATACGTTTTTTTTTAATTAAACTTAATACGATTTTTAAATACTATTTATTTTAAATTAGCTTTTTATTTTAGATTAGTTTTTTTTAATTTAGCGTTAGATAAAAAAAAAGAGAGCGAGTAATTAAACTCGCTCTCTAATTTAAATTAATAGTTATTAAAGACTATTAATTTTAGTTTCGAAATATTTTATATTTTCTAATATTTCGTTACTTACTTTATTTTTTTTAATAAACTCTTTATTCGAGTTTAATAAATCTAGATATAAATTTTTCTTATTTTTATCTAGATAAGAATTTAAATCTATTAATAGATTTACTTTCTTAAAACGATTATTTTTCGTAGTATCGTATTCGATATCTATTTTACGATAATCGTTATTAAAAGCTTTTTCGATATTAGTCGAAAATTTAGCTTTTTCGTAAATAATAAAAGACTTCGTTTTATCTCTTTTATTATTAAATAATCTAAATAAGATTTTTTTATCTTTAAACTCTCTAAAAGATAAAGCGATTTTATTTTCGACTATTTTATTTTTTTCTATTTTCATAGCTTTCTACTTTCTAACTTTTTAAAGATAATAATTTATTTATTAATTTAATTTAAAAAGTTATTAGAATATTATTTTATTTTAAAAGAAATTAAAAGAAAAAAAATCGGTTGAGTTATATTATGGACGGACTCGTTTTGTTCTCGTTTCGTTCTTATTGTGTTTTTGTTATTCTATTGTAAGTTTAAATAGAAATATAAGCATATAATAATATTAAAAACATAGTTAATATTAATTTCCTAAAATAGTATATAATCATAATTTTACTTTCTTTAATTAATTTAATTTATTTATTAATATTTATTTAATATCAATTAGAAACTTTTTTTTTACTATTTGATTATTTTATCGTAATGATAGGATAGAGCTTTTTCAATCATTCATTTTTTTTTATTTTTCCTGATCCCTGCTGATCCGTCTTGATCCTAGGATCCGTGCTGATCACTCGGGCTCAAGCACATTTCAACAAGCCACTTTCAACAGCCTTCAACAAGGCCGGGTTGCTTGCTACTGAATGTTGTGGTCCTTTGCTATCTTGTCTAGGTATGTGGACATCTCATCATCGTTCATAGCATCAAGTGTTGAGTGTTGTACTTCTTTCTTCTCAATCAAAAACCCTAACAACTGCGACTTCAACCTTATCGCATTGACTGCTGCTGAATACTGCTTCTTGCCACAAGCCTCAGCATACACTTTGTCAAGCTTCTCAACCTCTTTTGACACAGACTCACTTGTTAAGCGCCTAGCATCAACCCGCAATCTATCGATGTATTGGATAATCTTATCCTTCTTTAAGTTGCGGGCAGCTTGTACATGAGCTGAAGTTTCAGAATAACCTGCGTCAACAGCCGCTTGTCTCTTACCTTTTCCACTAGCTATACCCTCACAGAAAGCTTTTTCCATGTGGGATAAGGTTGCCTCATTAGTTTGATGTATTTGGTCAATAGTTATCGCCATATTTATCCTAATATAGCGATTATTTCAACAATGTAAATTAAAGATTAAAAAGTATTTGCTACACTTTTAAATATCTCTTTAACACTTTCATCGTGGTACTCGTAATCTTTTGTATCGCCAATGTTATATTGATACCATTCATCAGCATAATATTCTGAATAATCTTCTAGGAAATTAATAGATTTATCTGAAAATATATTTTGAAATGGTTTTTTAAATAATGGAATAGAATCAACCTTTTTA
>Ga0208013_1001478_pt1 | contig 10887 bp, 13 predicted proteins | sample 16_taG_FD_184091 | JGI IMG/M metagenome (GOLD analysis project Ga0208013, IMG submission 184091) | Marine viral communities from the Subarctic Pacific Ocean - 16_ETSP_OMZ_AT15313 metaG (SPAdes) (version 2) | ecosystem: Environmental > Aquatic > Marine > Oceanic | place: Pacific Ocean | collected...
CAGTGATGAGGAGCCGGAATAGTTTTGTTACAAAAATCTGAGGGGGTATATATAGAGCAGCGCCGCGAAAATCCCCCCGCGACCCTCCTAGTAATTACATTGTGACTACAGATTGACGCGCTTTTTGATAGGGGGGAGGTCTATCGCTGGGGATTGCTGGTGTAACGCCTTGTCATATAGTCCACGGTAGAGACATTAAGAAAGTCTTTGCATGCGATTGGATGCCCAGGAGGGAGTGTTATTTACCAAGGGGAACCCCACAATCGGAATTGTCGCTTTGCCAGGGCTTTGTGCATTTCCGCTTGTTTTTGTCGTGTCACCCCTTTTGAAATGTGAAATCCTCGTAACACACTAAGAGCCCACACCTTAAGCCAACCTGTCGTACAACCGTGTAAAAACATAAAGAAAAACACTAGACAACCCTTATGGGAAGTGGTTAGTGTTCACCCATGACAGAAAACGACTACCGCGAAGCAACCCTCACGCATTCCCAAGCTCTTTACCAACTGGAAAAGCACGGAGTGATCGACATTGAAGAGTTCCACAATGACCTAGGGGAACGCGAGACATACACTGGGGAAGAAATCCTAAACTGGCTTGGCTACTAGGTAGTGTGTTAATTCCTAGAATCCCTCTCGTTCAATCGCGGGGGATTCAATGGAGTAAACAAACAAAAGCTCCGTTTTAATTATGAAAAACAAAGCAAAAGAAGAAACACCACTAGAAGCCCTCCTCTCTTTCCGCAATTGGACGGGCCTTACAACTCGTGAACTATGGAACGCCGGAAGACTGGGCAACCATCCAGGTGAATATCTCATGAGCATTACCTCGGAGCTATTCCCGATCACAAAGGCGAGCCAAATAAACGAGCGAAACATGCTGGTCGCGAAAGCAATTGAGGAATTGAACAAGTAGAGACAAAAGAAACGATGAAAAACAAACAACAAACAACGCAAAGGATAAAGGAAGTTCTCGGAGCCTCTTTTACGATTGAGGAAGTGGAAAACAAGCTTGCCATTCTTGAGGCTAAATCACGAGAACAAGCGCCATATTTCGACGGTAGATTGCTTGATAAGATCTCGCTTTTAAGAACGGCCCTAGATGATCGAATTGACATTTTGAATCCTAGCGTCTCGCAAATGAATTTGATCTTTGATCGAATCGAAACCTTGCTCGGAAAGGAGGGAGAATAGTCATGAAAACAACAAATAAAAAACCATCTTGGAAGCCTTCCCTAGGCTCCTTTTCAAAAGCGGTCACGGGTGCAATCTCTCTTAATTTTGGAGAGTCGGGTGGGGTTAACTGTTCCACAAAATGCGAAGCGTTAAAGCTTGGCGTATGTTACGCGGTCCACACCGAAAAGATGAAGCCCAGCATTCAAACAAGTGGCGAGCGTAAACGCAAACATGGCTTTGCAAAGGTTTGTCTTGAATACCGCGACCAAATTGAGCGCCTTGAAAGCAAAGGTAAGGTGATTCCCTGGATTCGCTTCTCAACATTTGGAAGCGTGCCAAATAGAAGGCTTACGGGTGTTGAGATGCAAGCGTTTGCGGATCTTGTGCGCTCTTTTCCTTCCGGAGTGCCGGTGCATTTCCCAGTTGAGACAAAAGAGAAAGCTGAAAGGTTTCGCGCTATTGCTGTCGCTTTCGACCTTTCCCTTGTTGTCAGGGAATCATGCCAGTCTGATAGGCGAGCAAATGAAGCCTTAGCGGAAAACTCGCCGGCCTCCAGGATTGTCTACAAAGGAGCCAACAAGCGAGAAAGGCTTGCAAATGCTCAAAAGCTCGCCCGAAAAAGCAAAGGGAAAGCGCGGGTGTGTCCCGCTATTGCTTCAACAATCCTCAGGCGTGATAATCCTGTTAAGTGTGGGCAATGCACGCTTTGTGCGCGTGGGGATGTTAATTTGATTCTTTACCCTCAACATTAAAAAAAAAGAAAATGAAAATGAACAAAAAAGAAATACTCTTCCTTGCGTGGCTTATCGCTGGCTTGGTCATTTATGGCCGTCTTGAACAATCAGCACACGAGGATGAAATCGAGTGGGAACGCAACCTTAAAGAAAATCTTGAGAATGAAAAATAAAGAAAACGAAATAATCGGGCGGGAATGTTTTCACGGTTCTCCTGGTTACCCGGTTAAAGAGACTATTCAAACCATTACGTTTGACGCTAAAAAAGACCTTTTCGCAATTGTTTTCGAAAGCGGGTGTTATACGCATCTATCGAAGGCAGAATTCGAGAATTTAGGCGAGAACGGAAGGGTATGTTACAATCCTTGGAAATGTTCCACGACCCGTCGCTCGGGTATGTTGGAGGAAATGATGCTACTTTGAAGCGATGAAAGCTGAAATTCTACTCGCCTTAAAGAAAATATAGAAAATGAAAAAAGACCTTCAAATTTCTAAAGACGGAAAAATCATTATTGATCACTTCCCTTTGGCAAAGCTCGCCTTTGACAGCTATTCCGAATGGTTTAGTGATTATATAACTGTCTGGGCATTTGCTCGCGATAAAGGAATCCATGAGGATTTCGCGGAAGCTCTCATTAGGGAGGGCCGGAGAATCCATGAAATGAACGATGAAAGTTGAAATCCTACTCGCCTTTGCCTTTGCAGTCTGCTGGTATTTCCTGATTAAGCTTGTCCTAGCCTAGCGTCACCACAAGCCACCACACAAGCCGCCCTTGGGATTCCCCTTGGGCGGCTTTTCTTTTCCCCTTGTTTCATCCCTTGTGTCATCCCTGGGGTCCTTACGTTTTCCCGTGAAAGTGTTAGCACCTACTGAAAAAACAATCAAGAAAACATATTGACCTTTTCCCGCTTCCGTTTTACTCGTTGGGCATGTCATCAAAAAAACAAGCGACACTAGCAGAGATATTCGACACTACTTTCCTGAATCGTTGGGCCGGTAAAGCCAGGGAGGAAGTTGAGCAGCGAAATATAACCTTCTGGCTCAGGAACCTCCCAAAAACAACAAGGGGTCTTTCGTTGGGCACAATCGACAAGGTGATCCGCGAGGAGATCGCAAAAGGTAACAAACCCAGCACCATTAACAGCAAGCTCCAGACCCTAAAGACCGCCCTGGATTTCACAAGGGAGCGAGGGATGCATGACGTTGGGCTTAAAGTTCCGCGCCTTAAGCAAGGCAACGATGCGCGTATTGGATTCTTTAGTGCGGAAGATCAGGCTCACATTGAGTCATTGATTGAGTGTGATCGCTTTCGGGACTTCTTTGTGTGGAGTATTGAGACTGGTCTTCGTCCGTCTGAATCGTTGGGCCTAAACTCCAAGATGATCCGCAGAGATCCGGTAGTGGGAGCGGTGATTGATGTTATTAAAACAAAGAACGGGGAGCCACGCACCATCCCTCTCACAAAGAAAGCCTTGGAGTGTTTGGAGCGCCGGCAAAGTTGGGCTGAGTTCCGAGGCATTAGGATCACCCGTGAGTGGCGTAAGCTGCGCGGAAAGGATTCCTCGTTGGGCCGATTTGTGTTCTATACATGCCGGCATACATGTGCCACAAGACTCCTTAGTCGGGGTGTTAATGTTAAGGTGGTGCAATCCTGGATGGGACACAAGGACATCACGATGACCCTGAGATACGCCAAGCTAGTCCCAACGGATCTGGCTGCTGCCCGTGACCTTATGGATAACGCCTAACCAAAAAGGTGCATAGTCCAACTGGTAGAGACGGGGCGATATAAAGCTTGTCAATGTGTGAGTTCAAATCTCACTGCACCACCAATCAACTAAAAGATTTATGAAGATAAAGAAAAAGAAACTACTGAAATACCTAAAGGAGCTATCCAAACAATACCTAAAGGAAGCAGAGGTGTCTTCTAGGGATGGTGATTATGAACTTGCATATCAAGAATCCATTATCTCAAATTTTCTTGAGCATTGGTTAATGGATTCCATTGACGTTGATTTCCCAGAAAAAGAAAACTAATATGAAAACACAAGCGAAAGAACAAATTAAAGGACTCACGAGCTACAAGAGGAACATCGTCGAAAAGGTGTGTTCACTGGTAGCCGATGAGTTTTCCATCGAAACGGATGACCTGTTTGTGAAATCTAGGGCTTACCAATACTCGGTCCCGAGATCCGTTGCGGCTTCACTCCTGCACAAGAGCTTCGGCATCCAGCAGCAGATCCTTGCGGATTATTTCGGGTATGTCTCTCACAGTAGCGTCCCTCATGCTGTCCGGTCTCTTGACCGTAGGATCAACACGGAACCAGAGTTGAGGTTTATCATCCAGAACATTCTGAAGAATGTAAACCGTAGCATCGAGAGAAAAACTCTTGAACGTCACCCCCAACAGTATTAGAATCAGAATGTCCCCGCTGACTAGAGTCGTAGGAGAGCTACGGACCAGGTTACTGTTTTGCCTTCATTGAACACAGTGGTGACACTTTATGATATGAAACAGGACGAATTGAATCAGGACATGGTGGACATGGGGGTAGCTCGATATCGTCGTAATGCCACAACCACCAAGGGATCGCTGACACAGGCGGGAAGACGCATCATGCGTGACGGGGTTGAGCCTGTGGTGTTAGGACTTACGGAGTCCGTCGAAAAGATCAAACCGATCCGTAACAAAAGCCGATGGCAGAAGTGCCTCGCTGAGTTAACCCTTCCCGACACCCGTGCGGTGGGATTGTTAGCAGTTAAAGCCACCCTTGATGTCCTTGATGAGCCACGCAGCTACGCATCGGTCGCAAGCAAGCTGGGTCGTGCCATTGAAGACCAGTTGCTTTCGTCCATGTTAATCCGTGACCATGAGTTTGGGAGTCGATTGGTTAAGCGGATGCAAGACCTCGCCAAGCGCGGGACCACCCAGAGTCGCTACCTTCACAAGACCGCAAGGAACGAGGAGATGGAGTGGGATGATTGGACACGCAGAGATCGCATTGGGTGTGGAGCTTTACTACTAGAAATCGTGCATGACCGCACCGGCTTGATTGCCTTCACCGAGAAAGCCCAACGCCGCCGACGAGTTTTCAAACCGATGCGTATGGTGGAGCTTTCGGAAGTCACAAGGGAATGGATCAACGACTATAACAATCACCGCGAACTGTTGCTTCCATTCTGGATGCCGATGGTTGAGTCCCCGACACCTTGGGATCGAGTCTTCGGGGGAGGCTACGGGTTCGCCTCGGATGACTCCAGCCCTCTACCAGCTTTACCTTTTATCCGTTGCAGTGATAGGGATGTGTTACGCCAAGCACCGGAGATGCCCGAGGTTTACAATGCGGTTAACCTTATTCAAGAGACACCTTACGCTATCAACAACCGAGTCCTGGATGTCTTGGAGTGGGCATGGGACAGCGACCTAGAGATAGGACTACCACCTCGCCAAGATGTTCCCCTTCCTGAGTGGACTGATGCCAACGCTAACATGACGGAGGAGCAGATACGGAACTGGCGTGATGACAAGCGTGAGTTAGCTGCACACAACATGGGCCTAGCGAGTCAGCGAATCCTCATCTCAAAGATCCTGATGCTTGCCCGTAAGTTTCGCGGTGAGCGTATGTTCATGCCATCCTCGTGTGACTTCCGTGGTCGCATCTATCAGATCCCCAGCTACCTTAACTACCAAGGACCAGACCATTGCAGGGGATTGTTACAATTTCACAGAGGTCTTCCCATCAAGAGTGATGAGGACAAGAAGTGGTTAGGCATCCACGGAGCCAACTGTTTCGGCAACGACAAGATCGCCTTTGATGATCGTCGTGCGTGGGCCGAGGGATTCACCCGTGATGCCATACGGATTGCGAACGACCCAAGGGGGAACAGGGAGTGGGCCGAGGCAGACGAACCTTGGCAAGCGTTGGCCTGGTGCTTTGAATGGGCTGACCTCCACACCAAGACCTCCAAGAACTTTCAGACCTACCTTCCGTGTGCGATGGACGCGACGAACTCTGGGTTACAGTTGTTGTCGTTGTTAAGTCGAGATGAACATGGATGTCACGCAACCAACGTAAGTCCTACGGATGTCCCTGAAGACATCTACCGGATGGTCTCGGATCACACCTTGGGAGTCCTTCGCGGTCATGCAGCCGAGGGTCGTGACTACGCTCGCCTTTGGGTTGACTTCGGGATCGACCGTAAGATGTCCAAGCGTCCGGTGATGTGTTACAGTTACGGTCTCACACCATACTCCAACAGGGATTATGTAGCTTCATGGTATGATGAGACCCGCCGGCAACGTGGCATTGAGTGTGTCTTTGGTCGCCAGCACGTTTACCCAGCCATTAAGTATCTTGGGGATCTCCTGTGGGAAAGCATTGAGACGCTCCTTACTCGCCCCAAGCTGGTCATGGATTGGTTCCAGGAGGTTGCCCACATGTTAGCGGAACAGGACGAGGCACTCACATGGACAACACCGAGTGGTTTCAGGGTAAGCCAAGACTACCGCAAGCAAGTCAGCCGGAAGGTTGCCACATGGTTACACGGATCACTCACTGCTGTTAGATTCAAAGACAGCACCGACGAACTCGACACTCGCAAGCAGCGCAACGGGGTAGCTCCTAATGTAGTCCATAGTCTTGACGCTGCTGGGTTGGTGTTAACTACTAACGAAGCACACCGCCGAGGTGTTTATGACTTCGCGATGATTCACGACAGCTTCGCGACTCACTCTAACAACTGTGATGTATTGGCATCGTCCATACGTGACAGCTTTGCCGACATGTTCTCGAAAGATATTCTTGCCAGCCTCGCTGAACAATGGCAAAACAATAGTGTCGAGCCTCTGCCTCCCTTACCGGACTACGGAAACTTTGATGTTAACACCCTTCGGGACTCCAAATACTTTTTCAGCTAACAATTAAAGCTGAGAGAACCACAAAAAAGAAACCACAAAAAAAGATGAAAAACCAAAATCTAAAACTAACCACCCCAGTAGGGAAAAGCGTTTACCCTAAACTCATTGAGCCTGACACCAAGTTCGATGACAACGGGGTTTTCAGTTGCCGCCTCATCCTTAGTGAAGAGGACTACAATACCGTTGACTCTCAGATCCGCCCTTGGCTTGATGCCGAATACGAACGGCACTGCAAAGAGGCTGATGGTAAGAAGCTCAAGCGTCACGATAGCCCACCCCTCAAGCGGAATGATGACGGTGACTACGAGTTGTATGCCAAGCAAGTAGCTCGACGGGAAACCAATAAGGGTGTTCTGAACTTCTCGGTCGCTCTCTTTGACAGCACCGGTAAGAAGCTTAACGATCCTCCTAACATTGGCAGCGGGTCAAAGCTCCGTCTGTCCGTTGAGCCACACTCATGGAACAGCCCGATGCTTGGCGTTGGATACACCCTGAGACTTCGTGCAGCTCAACTCATAGAGCTTGTTGAATACAATCCTGGTGGCGGCGAAGCCTTCGGGTTTGGTTCAGAGGATGGAGGCTTTGTAAGCGAAGACCTCGGTGATGCGCTTACCGATGACCACGGTTCCGATGCCAAGGTTCCGTTCTAAATTTGAAAAGAGGTTGGCCCTTGCACTAGAGCGTGCGGGGGTCAGCTTCGGCTACGAGACCGAACGTATCGGCTACCTCAAGCAGCACCACTACACTCCTGACTTTGTTCTTGAGAATGGTGTTATGCTGGAGGCCAAGGGCCGGTTCCTTGCGAGCGACCGTGCCAAGCACCTGTTGGTCAAGAAGCAACACCCTGAGATGGACATAAGGTTCGTCTTCATGCGTGCATCTAACACCTTGACCAAGCGGAGCAAGACCACCTACGGAGATTGGTGTGACAAACACGGATTCCTTTGGTGTGAGAATAGCATCCCACGTTCTTGGTTCGACTAGGTAACAACCACCATGTATAAAAAAACACACTTGCCGTGCGATGAGTGCGGCTCAAGCGATGCCCTGTGCATCAACGAAGATGACTCGACGTATTGCCACTCATGTGGTTCATACAAGCGACCATCTGAAGACACGAAAATTGAAATGAAAATAAACAAACCACTACACTCTACGGATGACACGTTCCTTAACGGACGCTACTCCGACATCCCCGCCCGTCACATAACCCATGACACCTGTCGCCACATGCGCTATCACATCGGTGAATACAAAGGACGGTGCTGTCACATTGCTGACTACTATAACGATGACCGCAAACTGGTAGGACAGAAGCTGCGCTTTGAAGGCAAGCAGTTCATGATCCTCGGTAAGATTGCTGATCGCTTCTATGGACAACACCTACACCCGATGGGGGGAAGGAAGTTAGTTGTTACTGAAGGAGAGGTTGATGCCTTGAGTGTTAGCCAGATACAGGAAAACAAATATGCCGTGGTCTCCCTTCCGACTGGCAGTCAGTCAGCCGCTAACGTCTTCAAGAAGAACCTTCGTTGGCTTGAGAAGTGGGAGGAGGTTATCCTAATGTTCGACGAAGATGAACCAGGTCGTAAAGCCGTAGAGGATGTTGTTGGTATCCTTCCAGCAGGGAAAGCCAAGGTCGCCCGTCTTCCGTTAAAGGATGCCAACGAGTGCTTGGCCAACAAGAGATCCAAGGATGTTATCCATGCGATCTTCCAAGCCAACCCGTGGAGACCTGATGCGATTATTTCTGGTTCTGACATCCATGAGCGATTGGTTAACCCGAAGCACACCGAGAGCATCCCTTATCCATTCGATGGTCTTAACAACATGACCCGAGGAATACGCAAGGGAGAGATTGTTACCTTCTGTGCTGGGTCGGGCCAAGGGAAGTCACAGATCTGTCGTATCATCTGTCATCACATCCTCACCACCACTGATAAGTCCGTGGGATACATTGCCCTTGAGGAATCCATTGAGCGCACTGCGTTGGGTATCGTGGGATTGGAGATGGGAAAACAACTACACCTCGACCCTGAGTCAATCTATGAAGACCTAGAGTTCGATGAGGCTTACACCAACACAGTAGGCTCGGGAAGGATGTGGTTATATGACCATTGGGGAAGCCTTGATGCCGACCGTCTGTTGTCTCATGTCATGCACATGGCAAAGGCGATGGATGTTGAGTATGTTGTTCTTGATCATGTCAGCATTGTTGTTAGTGGAATGCAAGATGGCGACGAACGACGCATGATTGATAACCTCATGACCAAGCTCCGTGCGTTGGTTGAGGAGTGTGGCATTGCGTTAATCCTGGTGAGCCACCTTAAGCGTCCCTCGGATGGACGAGGACATGAAGAGGGAACCAGCACCAGCCTTGCGCACCTCCGAGGTTCAGCAGCGATTGCCCAGCTAAGTGACATGGTGGTAGGCTTGGAGCGTAACCAGCAAGACACTGATCATAAGCACCTTACAGCAATCCGTGTTCTCAAGAACCGCTTCAGTGGTGAGACCGGAGTGTGCGACAACCTATCCTTTAACCCTATCACCGGACGCATGGCCGAGTGTAACTTTGAATCCCTCTAATAATTATGAAAACAAAAATGCTATTCTTCGACATCGAGACCAACGCCATTGACCATTGGCCAACCCTTGGGGGATTAACAACCCTCCACTGCATCAGTGTGTTTAACGCTGAGACCAACTCCATGCGCTCCTTCAACTCACAGAAGGGGGATCTTCAAGAGGGTGTGGATTATCTTAACTCAGCGCACAACATCTGTGGTCACAACAGTATTAACTTTGATGCGCCGGCACTCCGTAAGCTGGGCTACGAGATCAAGGCCAAGGTGGTGGACACCAAGGTCATGTCTGCTGTCATCTCTACTGACCTCTATGAAAAGGATGTTAAGACTATGGGAGAGGAGTTCCCGAAGAACCTTAGAGGTCGCCACAGTCTTAAGGCATGGGGACTACGCTTAGGTAACCAGAAGTCTGACCACGGTGAGTCCGAGGACTGGACACAATGGAGCCAAGAGATGGAGGACTACTGCGAGCAAGACGTAAGGGTGACAGCATCCCTCTTCAAACACTTCATGGATCAGAAGCCAGCGTCAGAGATGTTACACCTGGAGCATGACTTCGCGGAGTTGATGACTGTGCAAGAAATGAACGGATGGCCCTTTGATGTGGATGCAGCTAATGCTCTCACTGAGACTCTCATGGCTCGCCGTGCAGAGATGCGTGATGAACTGCAAGATATGTTCCCAGCTACCACTGAGGAGATGAAGACACCGAAGGGATGGAGTGTTGATGTGGACGGGAAAACCTATCAGGCAGCTACCAAGGGAGGCTTGAAGCTTCTCCTAAAGGAAGCCGGATTGAAACAGGTGTTAGCGGATAAAGCTGTTAAGACTGGTAACAAAACCAAGACTGTTCCCTTCAACCCTAACAGTCGTGATCAGATAGCTGAACGCTTGATGAACATGGGGTGGACGCCTAACGCCTACGAAGGGAAGCGACCTAAGATTGATGAAGCCGTTCTGCGTGACATCGGGACTCCCCAAGCTGAGATGTTATTGGAGTATTTGTTAATCACTAAACGCTTGGGGCAAGTAGCCGAGGGTCGTAACGCATGGTTAAAGATGGTGAAGGATGGACGAATCCACGGTGAGATCAATACAAACGGTGCGGTCAGCGGAAGATGCACTCACACCCGTCCTAATATTTCACAAGTGCCCGCAGTAAGAGCGACCTACGGAAAGGAATGTAGGGCTTGCTTCACGGCTACCGAAGGTAAGGTATTGGTGGGTGCTGATGCCAGTGGCTTGGAGCTACGATGTCTTGCCCACTATCTTCACCCTTACGACAACGGAGCATACGGAAGGACGATCCTTGAGGGTGACATACACACTGCTAACCAACACGCCTCAGGGCTTCCTTCACGCGACGAGGCCAAGCGATTTATCTATGCGTTCCTTTACGGGGGAGGCGATGAGTTGGTTGGTAAAATTGTTGGTGGAGGAAGACGCGAAGGGAAACGAATCAAGGAAGCCTTCA
>Ga0208013_1001482_pt1 | contig 10849 bp, 8 predicted proteins | sample 16_taG_FD_184091 | JGI IMG/M metagenome (GOLD analysis project Ga0208013, IMG submission 184091) | Marine viral communities from the Subarctic Pacific Ocean - 16_ETSP_OMZ_AT15313 metaG (SPAdes) (version 2) | ecosystem: Environmental > Aquatic > Marine > Oceanic | place: Pacific Ocean | collected...
TCGAGGATTAAAAAATGTGGGAGGTTTATTCTTCCATCACTATATAATATAAGAATCACAGGAGACTATTTAAATGCCATTTTGGACAAGCGCACTATCAGAACCCCGGAGAGCACATCGCTTTTTGCTTTCTCTCCCAAACCTAACCTCAGCCGACCAGAGTCAGGCATATGAGCAGTATCTTGCCAAGAAGGTTACGAAGCCATCTTTTCAGGTGAGTGACCAGCCGCACAAGTTTCTTGGAAACACGTACTACTACCCCGGCATTGTTACCTGGCAGACGGTTAGTGCAACTATCGTTAACGCTGTCAACCCTGACGGAAACAAAGTTATTTATGATGCCTTGACACGTTCTGGGTATCTCCAGCCTCCCACCCAGGCTAGTGTTTTTGATACTGCCGGCCAAGCACCAGGCACAATTAATAAATCTGCTGCTGTTAAAGCTTTGGGGAACGTCATCATCGAAGAACTTAATGGCGAAGGTGGACTTATTGGCACCTGGACCCTAGAGAATGCTTTTATTACCGATGCTAAATTCGGCGATCTTGATTACGATACTGATACACTACTTAATATTGACCTGACATTCAGGTATGATTGGGCTGAGTATGTATCCGGACCAGCTGTTGCAGCTGCAACAGATCTGTAATATTCATTATTGAAAGAAGGTGACTTTTGTCCAGAAGAAATAATAGCGACCGGCTTGGCGCACCGCACCCAGACGCGCCTACCCCTACCCCCGTCCTAGACACCGATAGCGGTATCTTCTCTTTTGTGAGACCTACTGAATTCGTGATTCTTCCCACCGAGGGAAGATATTATCCTGAGGACCATCCTCTTCATAATTGCAAGACCATTGAAATCAAACACATGACAGCCAAGGAAGAAGATATTCTTACTTCCGAAGCACTTCAGAAAACCGGACTTGCTATCAACCGATTAGTACAATCGATTATAATTGATAAGACAATAAACCCCGACACTTTATATCTTGGCGATAAGAATGCTTTGATTATTGCAGCGAGAATCACAGGATATGGTCCTCATTACGACGTCGCGACACATTGCCCTAGTTGTGCCCGCTCAAATGAGCAAACTTTCAATCTAGAGGATATCAAAAATGACTCTCTCGATTTGCCGGATGGCGTCGAAGATCTTGGCGCCGGCTTATTTAGATTTGATTTGCCTCAGGCTCGGGTACCTGTTACTGTGCGGCTCCTTAATAGCTCCGACGAAACCCGCTTATCGAAGTTATTGGCATCTAAAAAGAAAAACAACGAGACCTTCTCTCCAATAACAGATCTTCTCAAGACTGTTATAGTATCAGTCGCCGACGTAACAGATCCTCAACTGCTGCATGAGTTTGTTGAGTTGATGCCGTTGCCTGATGTTCGTGTCCTTCGTGCTACATATGAGGCCCTCAAGCCCGATATAGATTTGACATTTGATTATACGTGTGCTTTTTGCTCTCACGAAGGTGAGGTGAAGATGCCCTTGACGGCACAGTTTTTTTGGCCTAACGCCTAAATACCAAGAAGCCGTCTATGAGCAGTTTTTTGCCCTCAAACATCACGGGGGCTGGTCCTTTACTGAGTTATACAATCTCCCTGTTGCCTTAAGACACTGGTTTTTAAATCGAATGATGGACGAATTCAAGAGACAAAAGGAAGAAAGAGAGAATGCATCCAGAAAGTAGGATATTTCTTTCTATTTTCTAACTAGTTATATAAGCGAGGATTCAAAATGACCGATCTGGTAAAAGAAAAAGTATATCTAGACAACCTTGATGGACAGCTGTCGGAAGTACTGTCCTACTCCAAATTCGCAGGTCAAGCTAAGTTAATGCTAATGAGCCTTTATAATGCGGGATTTGATATTCCCCTTAGTATGGTGGGATCACAGAAACAAATTGATAGCTTTATGACGTCCCTCAAGAGAGAGAAACGCTATATGGATTCCTATATGAAGCACGGACTCAGCGACCCGCGGACTCTCAGAACCCAGCGCAAGTTAAATGCCTCAGTCGGCAAGTTTGAGAAAGAGACCGGTCTCCGCTGGCCCTTCAAAAACTAAGAGGGCGGTAAGTCATGACAGACGCACAATTTAAAAAACTCTTAGCTGCCCTCAAGAAAGTCGCTGGAGCCGACGACACCGCAACCGCGGGAACCAAGAACAAAAAGAAGACCAAGAAGACCGCCGGCGAATCTGAGTTCGAACGGCAATTACGACAGGCGGAACGAAGTGCCTCCGACGAAGAAATCAAGAAGCGCAAAGAAGTCTTAGATCTGGAAAATAAGATTGCCCAAGCCCGCAAAGATGGTGTGTCCAACGAAGACCTCCGAGGATATCTCGACGCCCTTGACGATGAGAAGAAAGCTCTAGAGGGCATTACAAAAGCAGTTCAGGATGTGAAGGACGCCAAAGAAGCTGGTAAGAAAACCGCTGAGGCATACATAAGCAGCATCATGGGGATTGATGGACCCCTCAGTCTATTGGGGGACAGCCTGCAGAAAAACGGCATGGTAGGTCTGGCGGGCATGGCATCAGGGTTTAGGGAGTCAGCACAGAGCGGACAACTCTTTGTGATGGCATCCCTAAAAGTGATTGACTCCCTTATCAAGTTTGCACTTCAGACAGATAAGGTATTAGCGAGCTTCCGGGCTAGCACAGGCGCCGGCAATGAATTTAACGCTGTAATCACGGGTATCGAACGTGGTGCTTTTGCAGCTGGCGTGACCCTCGAAGATACAGCCGGCGCCGTCATCGAGCTAAAAAACCAATTCACAGACTTCACTTATCTTAACCGAGATCAGCAAACCGAACTAGGGGTCACCACCACTCTTCTCCAAAAACTAGGAATTGAGTTTGGCACCCAAGCTACCATACTGCAGACCGCAACCCAGTCTCTGGACATGTCACTGACAGAAGCCAACGAGGGAATGTTGGAAATTGCCTCCACTGCCCGGGCCCTGGGAATTGATATGGGAGTATTGGCGGAGTCGTTCGTTGAAAACACCGAGTATTTGGCGCGCTTCGGCGATAACGCCGTCGATGTATTCAACGAAACAGCGGTTACTGCCAAGTCGCTGGGGATGGAGGTATCCGAACTACTGAGTATTATGGAAGGGTTCCAAACCTTTGATGATGCCGGCACAAAGGTTGGGCGTTTAAATGCCATCCTAGGCGGACCCTTCTTAAACTCCATGGATATGCTTAACGCATCTTTCGAGGATCCAATTGAGGGCATTAAGTTGCTTCGAGATGGGTTTGACGAAGCTGGCATTATGGCAGAAGACCTTGCCGGCGCCGAACTGATGGCTGTTGCGTCTGCTCTGGGGCTCACGGCGACCGAAACCAAAAACCTGTTGGGAATGAGTAATGACGAATTGACAGTCCAACAAATAAAGCAAGAAGAACTAGCAGAAGCTGCAGCCAAAACACAAGATATCATGACAATGCTGAACAGCGCGTTTAACGCGCTTATGATAGATATGGAACCTCTGATTACCGACTTCTTCATACCTCTAACAGAAGAAATAAGCAAAGCAGCGCAAGCACTAGGCAACTTTATTAATAGCGGACCTGGGCTGCAAACGTTCCTCGCGACTCTTGGGACGGTCATGGGAGCAGGTATCGGCTTGATGTTGGCGTTCACTGCTGTCATTCCAGGTGTTGGACCGGCCCTCGCCATCGGCGCCCTAGCAGGAGCCGGACTCGCCGCCTCTGCCGGCGCCAAACTGGGTAGGGAGATGGGGGGCAAGGGACACTCAGCGATGATGAACTTCGGACCAACCTCTCGGATGGGTACCTCCCTTGGACCAGGTGCGTCCGGTGTGGGAAGCACACCCTATATGCCATCAATCCCCGGTCTCGCATCAGGAGGCTCCGTCAGTGCAACAACCCTAGCAATGGTTGGAGAAAACGGACCAGAACTAATGGAGATTCCTGGTGGAAGCCATGTTACATCAGCACCCTCCACCCAACAGCTTACTGACGCCATTACGCGACTGACCAAGCGAGTCGACGGATTGGGCGGCGCCGGACCATCACAGATATCAGTATATATAGGGCGAGAGAAGATAGACGAGATTGTAGTAAAAGCCATCAACTCCCCAACCGGACGACAAGCTCTAAGTCCACTCACCAACGGATAAGCCACGACTATGATAACACCACCCCTTTTATCGACAAATGAATTCTTCGCCATCCAGATCGTCCACTTGCCAACATCCCCGGGGTTCCCACAGCAACGCTCGGAGATGAATGTTGTTGAGTTCGAAGGTTGGGTGACCCAGTTTGCAGATCAGTATCAATCAACCTGGAATGAAAACATGGTGTATGGTCGACAAGACCCCCTGAGCACATTCCAGAGTACCCGCAGAAACATTTCTTTGGGTTTTGATGTTGTGTCACCCAGCTCCGCCGCCGCAGTGACAAACCTCACAAAGATAAACAAGCTTATTCAGTTCCAATACCCAGTATATAAGAGTGCGACCAAGAACTCGCGCCCAACACGCGGTCAAAGCGCAGTTTTGTCGGCAGCTCCACTTGTAGGGTTGCGATGGACAAATCTTATTTCGAATGCCGCCAACGGGGGATACTTAATAGGCTATTTTAAGGGAGTTACTTATGCCCCTAAAGTCGAGGATGGCGGATTCATAAATGCTCCCCGGATTCTGATGCCCTCGGCATCACCGAACAGCGCCGCAACACCGGACTTAAGGACTGCTGGAAACGAAACCCCGAACGTACGATCAATAGAAGGTCCCACCGTGACAATTACCGCCACCCGTGATGACATAAAATCTCGTGGAATGAACTATGTTCCGAAAACCGTTGGTCTTTCCTTGGAATTTGTTGTGTTGCACACACATCTGATGGGATGGACCATGAACGACGAAGGTGACCCCCAATTTGGCAATCGATTCGTCGACGGCAAATTTCCTAATGCTTCTACGATCGCCGAACTTGATCAGGGCAAGACTGAAGCAAACCTCACCGACGCCACGGATTATATCCGCACAGCTGTAGCAAGCGGCATCCTCAGCGGAGGAGGTTAAGATGGGCAAGCGATACAACGACCGACAAATATATACGAACACAAGCGAATTGTACGAGGAAGCCCTGGAGAATCGCAACCGCAAGTCCATTCGGCACTATAACACAGCTAAACTACGATATCCCACGATTTCCGAAATACAGAAGATGACCAAGATCCGGCATATTTGGAAAGTGGGCGATCGTTATTACAAATTGGCCTATAAGTATTATGGCGCCACACGCTATTGGTGGGTGATAGCCCAGTTCAACCAGCGCCCAACTGAAGCTAACTGCCAAGTCGGTGATATGATCATGATCCCCATGCCACTGGAGGCAGTACTCCGGGCATTTGAAAGAAGAGACTAGGGCTCCATGACTACTACAACTCAGGCTTATACAACTGCCGAGAAGCAGCGCCTGGAGCGGCTAACCCTGTCGTATTATCGTGCCATCGCAGCAGAAGAGGCATATCAGGATTTTACAGCTGCCGCCCCGGATGGAGTATATAATTCCGGGAGCATCCGGGCGGACATTGCCTCGGCAACCCGACACCTGACGTTTGAAGATGCCAGAGGAATCAACAACCTTGAACAAGTTAAAGCTGCTCTAAATGACTCTAATTTTCGATCTAACCGCGGCGTGTTCCGAAAGGTGGGGATTGTTACTGGCGTCGACCCGGAACACTATGGTGGCGAATGGGGTGTAGAATTAGAGGATACTAGTGGACTCTGGGGTCAGCTGACAGGCAACCCTTCTGTGGATATAGGCATGGCGGCAGATGAGACAACTCTCCGCGCTGCAAAAGATGATCTTTATTATAATACTGGTGAACAGGTCATCTTCGGCGGCCTCAACGCCGACCTCGGACAGCCCAACCTGGCCAGCAAAAATCCACCCCGCCCGCTCCCCGGTCAGGACGGCGGTCCCTATCCGGGACACTATGGATTGTATGAGTATATTATGTCACCGCGCGTCGCGCAGTTTCTGTTGGCTAAAGATCCCGCCGCGGGGGATGCCAATGCCTTGATTAAGCTCTGCCTTACGACACTAGAACAACACCGAGTCTACCAAAGTATGGTTGCCGCAGAAGCACCGTTACCCACCAACGGCGCCGCAAATACCACCCAGTTCGATAATTCTCAACTTATACATGCAAGAAGCGTATTACTAGAAAGGGTTATGACTAAAGTCCAGGCGCGCCCAGCTAAGTGGCAAGACTTCCTGCCGACTGCCCAAACCACTTTTAACATTAGAGCAATTTTGGAGAGAGGCGAGTCATATCAAACCTTTGCCCGACTCATCGAGAAGACGCACAAATTTGCGCCCTTTAGATCCAAGGAACAGTCGGACGTCGAGCCCGAAGCACGAGCAACATATGGGTATATCAAAGATCTGGTTACCGATAACAAGATCTCGACCCTATATGATGGATTAATTAAAGAGGCAGGGAGATTACTCGGCGGACCATATGAAAACTACAGAGAAGAATATGTAAAAGATGAAATAAAAGCAATAAAAGAATTCTTTGGAGTCCCCGGAGCAGATGGAACAGAATTAACAGACGCCCCAGCCCTTGCAACCATCGAAGAGGTTGTAAAAGAAGAGCAAGCCGGCGCCCAGGCGCGTAAAGGCATTGCCGCCGCAGCGCGCAGACTGACTGCGCTGGACATGCAGTGTTATTTATTAGAGCATATTAGATCTATTCATGGACAACGCGTCGACCCGACCGGCAAGTTTGCGAGCAATTATAAACATGTCACGCAGGTCTCGACCGATAACAAGTCCGGACCTGCGCTACTCATCAATGCCATTCGAACTGGACACATAGGAGAAGCGTCCATGGAGGTTCTCCTTAATCTCTGCCCGGACGTCTATGCCTTGCTGCAGCCGTATATCAGAATATACCGTGTTGATTACGACACAGAGGGGAAAGTCAAGGGAGAACCATTAGAGTTACACATTCCTAACTTCCTTGGTAATAGTGTCCAAGCCGATCGCGGAGTAGAGGGTATAACTGGCGGCTCCCGCGGTCGACATGCTGGCTCCGGTCTGCGCTCCTTCTCCTGGGAACTAAAAGGTGTCCAGCCGGCTGAGGTCGATAATAACATCACCGCCAAGATGGAGATATACTTTCAGAGCATTGACGACTTTTTCAGAGGAGCATCTCAAGCCGGCGAAAGTGGTGCACCTAATTTTCTTGATCTCATTATCAACTCTCCGGCAGTGAAAAGAGCCAACAGCGGCGCCGCAAATCGTTCAAGCAAGTGTGCACGAAAGAATCTATATCGTCATTATGAAGGAGAGAACTACCGCATTAAAGTAATAGCCGGCTGGGCGGTCCCCGACGACCACAGCCTAAAGCACGCCACAGCCAACATATTTGGTGGCGCCGACGCCGACGCGCTAGCGAACGCGATCCGCTCCACCCAAGTAGCTCTGTATCTCCAGCAAGTACGCCATAATCTTAATTTTCAAGAAGATGGTTCCGTTATCCTGGACATTGATTATCAAGCCAGCCTCGCGGGACTCTTAACTGGACCCACAGCCAACATCCTTTCAGACTCACCTAATGTTCTGAAAGATAAATTAAAAATTCTTAAAGATGAAACAGACCGATTGAGAGATATATCCTCGCCCACAGCGCAGGATAAGCAGGATCTTGAAGAGTATGCAGAACTGAGAAAGAAAATACTGAATGAGGACCGCCTAATTAAGTATCGCAAATTTCTTCAGGGTCTCTTAGCCCAAGATTGTAATACTGCATCAAGAATCTATAGCATGCCGGTGGATTTAAATGAATTGCTTTTGACTCCCTACAACGCACTCACCCCGGAACAAAGAGCAGCTCGCGCAAAACGTCGCAACGACCCGTCATTTTCCACAAGTATTACCACTCCGGACGCCCTAAACCTTACGCTTCTCGGAGCATTTAATAAAGCTCAAAAATTAGAAGGAGGGAAGACGGTAGGCGAGGTTTTTGATGAATCAGAGCAAGCTAGGTATATTGCTATTCAAGAGAAGAGGGAACAATTTAAATTTATTCCATTTATGTTTTTAGGAGACCTTATTGACAACGCGGTGGAGCAGATCAAAATTAATAATGCAGGAGCTGCTCTTAATTTTAGAACTCTACTGGCTGATGCTGATATAGTGGATCCCCTCATTGCAATGCAGATCTTAAACTTTGACTGCCTTGATGAGGATGACATAAGAAATAGAGGCTTTCTGAGTAAACTAAAAGAAACAGACATATTTTCCCTCAAGGGACCCAACGGCGTTCAGTTAAAGATTAACTTAGGAGATATACCCATATCTCTTGACGCGTTCCAGGTGTGGTTTAAAGACAATGTGATTAGAAAAGACAAAGACAAATATTATCTTTTGCATTTTATTAAATCAATCTGCGCCGACCTCATCTCCAAAGCCTTTGATTCAGATTGCTTCGGCGCCGACTATAACTTTAAACAACGCTTTGATGCGCAGCCTCTTACATTAAAGAAGAGTCCTCTGCCCCCTGAAATTTCGGCTGCTGTCCTTGGCGGGCGCATGCCCATGGCGACAGCGCACGCCGGCAACACTATTCCAGCTCTTATCGTGATGCCGACCGACTCGCGCCCCTCCAACTTAAAGGGAGAATACGGTGATGACCTCGCGAAGGGCATCTACCACCACTATATCGGCGCCTCCTGCGGACCCCTTAAGACACTCTCTTTTAACCGAGAAGATCAAGAGTTCCTGCGAGAAATGAAAATACAAAAAGAAGGCGCACTGGGGCCAGAGCAACTGAGAGAGTTATATTCTGCCAATATCGAACTTATGGGGAACAATCTCTACCAGAACGGTGCCTATATTTATATTAATCCTACCCTCGTCGACGCCACCAAAGAAGAACTGGATTACCTAGGACTGCACGGATATTATTTGGTAACCTCTGTGTCGTCGAAGATAACCCCCGAGGGCTTCGACACATCCATCACAGCTCTCCATGAAGGCATCGAGTTCGGTGAGAACCCAACGACAACCCCAGAAGTATTCGCCGGCAACGCAGAGTTCAACGGTGGACCACCCCCCAACTTTGCGACACTGAGCACAGATTACTGGAAAATACGACAGCAAACTGCTGATCTTGAGGCGGCCGCAGCGGCAGGCGACGAAGGCGCCCGGAGCCAGCTTGAGTCCGAAGAAACCGCGCGCGAAGGAGGGTTCCGCCTCCGGACCGGCGATGTTGTCGATGAGGTCGTCGAGCACTTCCCCGTCGTTGGACCCGGGTATACCATAGTCAAGAGGAAGCTCTTTGAATGGCTCCGGAACCGGGAAGACTAGGATCAATAGGATGCCAAGACTTATTTTTACATCAGGAGACCTCTCCAACCCCCAAGGAGCCAACGGCTTAAGTTCTTATGCTTTGTTCTTTCAGCGTATGTTATACAAGGAAAAGATCTTCCCATCTCATCTTGCAACCCCACTTGACACATGGTATAATAAACAGTATTATGGAATAGTGGATCAACGGCAGAGCACTATCATAGTAAATCCGGGCGAACTCAAGCCAATTAAATCTACAATTGTTACTAATCTTCTGGCCCTGGGATTTGTGGCCGATGCCTTTGAAGATTTCGTAGCGCACATGAAAAAGGCTGCAATCGTGGGAATGCTAAACCAATCAGGAAACGAAGCCCTTTTCAATATGAAAGCTAAACGGGCTTATATGAACCCCAGCGCCGTTTATAATGCATACCTCCAGGAAGTCTACAATACTTTCATAAGAGGACTCAGTAAAAAAGACCTTAACAATATTATAGACTATAACACATTTGCTGCCAAATTTATGGAGTACTTGCTCTTCTTATCCAAGGTGTTACCGGTGACTAAAACCAACTACCTGCTCTCAGGAGTCTGCAGTTCAATTAATTCCGGACTCACCATCGCAATCGCCAATGGACCAGCAGATAATGACGCATATAAATATGAGAAGTTTATTGCCGACCCTAACTTTGACTTTTATCTTCGATCTGCCACAAAATTTGGCTTTACTGTTAATAAAAACATGCCATGGTTATTAACAGCCGATCTATTCTCGGATGCCATCCTGGGTTATATTACGCGATATGTTAATACTGCCGGCAATACTATTAATGCAGTCAACTTCTTCGATACGTTTTATAATCCGACATACCCAGAAGATATACCAGCTCTAGAGCAATTAATAATTAATGGATATAAGAATTTTGTTAGCACTAACCCAATCTATCAAGTAGAGACGTTTCGACTTGGTCAGCCAGGATGTGATATGGTTCATGTGGAAAATCAACATCGTTCCCCTCTTCCCTCAAACCCCGGGAACATACTTACAGACAAGAAGATGTTGTATTTCTATGCACAGCTCCGCAGCGCAGAAGCAAAGAATGCGCTACCGATCACGCCCAAGATCAGGCAGGAAATTAAAGATGTATATTTATTGCAGCCCAATAAGGACATTAACCCACTACAAAATGCGGCTGCATATATAAACCTCCTTTATCGCGACTACATCTATTCTGTCGATTATATTTTTCTCAGCGATATTTTATCCCAGAAAAACCTTGACAATCAGGCCAGAACTGGTACTATTAGTACAGCTGGAGCAGTGATTCAACAGCTATACTAGGAGGAAACTTGCTTTTTCAAGTTCTGGATCATAAGAAAGATTGCGTCGGATATTTTGCCGACAACCAAATACACTCAACAAATATTATACCCCCTCAAGGCGAGAGCTGGGAGCTGTCCGAGCATATGCGGGGGGAGACGTACGAGCTAGGACGCCTCTACA
>Ga0208013_1001483_pt1 | contig 10845 bp, 11 predicted proteins | sample 16_taG_FD_184091 | JGI IMG/M metagenome (GOLD analysis project Ga0208013, IMG submission 184091) | Marine viral communities from the Subarctic Pacific Ocean - 16_ETSP_OMZ_AT15313 metaG (SPAdes) (version 2) | ecosystem: Environmental > Aquatic > Marine > Oceanic | place: Pacific Ocean | collected...
CTGCGTATTCCGGCGAACGTGACCGGTCATTCCGGGGATCGTGACCGGTTTGCACACGGCCATCACGCTGGAGTCAGTTTTGTACTCTGAGCGGTCACGATGGGTCAACCGATTCCGTGTTTTGTGCCTTGGCTTTTCTTAGTGATTCTCCTTTTAGATTGAGTCGGTGAGCGCCGTGCAGAAGCCGGTCCAGAATGGCGTCTGCGAGTGTGGCGGAGCCGATGTAGTCGTGCCAGTGTTCGGTTGGTAACTGACTAGCGATCAGGGTTGAGCCTCTTCCGTGCCGATCCTCAATCACTTCCATCAGATCCTGTCGTTGTTGCACGGTGACCTTCTGCATCCCCCAGTCATCCAGGATCAGCAGGTCGGTTTTCAACAGTTGGTTCATCAGGCGGGCGTAACTGCCATCGCCGTGGGCGATGCGCAGCTGTTCGAACAGGCGCGGTACCCGCAAGTAACGGACTGAGAGCCCCTGCCGGCAGGCCTGGTTGCCCAGGGCGCACGCCAGCCAGGTCTTGCCGCAACCGGTAGGCCCGGTGATGCACAGGTTCAGGGACTGGCGGATCCAGTCACAGCTGGCCAGCCCCGCCATACGGGAGCGCTCCAGCCCTCTCGGGTGGCGGTAATCGATGTCTTCCACGCAGGCCGAGACCCGCAACCGGGCCGCCTTCAGCAGCCGTTCCAGGCGGCGGTTTTCCCGGTGCAGCACCTCCCGGTCGATCAGTAAGGCCAGGCGTTCCTCGAACGACAGGTCGTGGGTGTCGGGCTGTGCCCGCTGCTGTTCCAGGGCATCGCACATGCCGGTCAGTTTGAGTTGGCGCAGGGCGTCGAGGGTGTTTTGAGTCAACATCAGTTTCTCCGGGATCAGTGGTAGTAGCGGGGGCCGCGAACGTTGGTGTGTGCTGGCAGCTCTGTCAGTTCCGACTCCTCCTCGGCCAGGGGCAACGGGAGCTGATCCAGCCCCTGTTTCAGGATCGAGCTGATGCTCTGGTAGCTGGCCGAGTTGATAGCTAGTGCTCGACTACAGGCCTGCTCCAACCGGTCACGGCTGTAACGTCGACTCAGGTTCAACAGCCCCAGGCATGATCGGTAGCCATGCTCCGGATGAGGGCGATCCTTAAGCTGTCGCTGTACCACGTCGAGCGTGGCGGGACCGATGTCACTGGCCCAGTTCAGGAACCGTCCCGGTGACCAGTTCTGATGGGCCTGATGGGACTTGGGCATGTGCTCGGTCAGGGTCACGAAGCGGCTCTTGCCGTGGCGAGGATGCAGGGCTACCCGTTGTCCTTTGTGCATGACCTCAACGGACGTATCGGTAACCCGAACAGCCAGCTTCACACCCACCAGGGCGTGAGGCACGCTGTACAGGCGTTTGTCGATCTCGATGTGGTAGTCGATGCCCGGTCGTGCCTTGCGCCACTCGGCGTAGACGTAGGACGTTGCCGGCAGTGGCCTGAGTGCAGGTCGGTCCAGCGCTTCGAACAGGCTCTGGCGGCTCTCGGAGCGCCCCTGGAACGGGCGCTGGTTCAGTGCCGGTAGCAGGTCTGCAATCGCCGAGTTCAGTTCGGCCAGTGAGAAGAACGTTCGGTGACGCAACCGGGCCAGGATCCAGCGTTCAACCAGCAGCACAGCGGCTTCGGCCTTCGCCTTATCCTTGGGCTTGTAGGGGCGGGCCGGTAAGACCGCCGTCTGGTAATGGGTTGCCAGTTCCGCGTAGGTCTCGTTGAGCTGGGGCGTGTATCGGTCTGCCTTGGTGACCGCTGCCTTGAGATTGTCCGGAACCAGCAGTTCCGGCACACCACCGTAGAACGCCAGCATCCGCTGGTGGGAGGCGATCCAGTCCGGCAGGCTCTGGCTCCAGGTGGCCTCGGCGAAGGTATAACTGGACGCGCCCAGCACAGCCACAAAGACCTGGGCCTTACGCATCTCGCCGGTGCTGCGGTCCACCACCGGCACGGTGGGACCGCAGTAGTCGATAAAGATCTTCTCGCCGGCCCGGTGGACCTGGCGCATGCTGCGCCGCTGCCGGCCGCGCCAGAGCCGGTAGTGATGGCAGAACTGACTGTACCGGCGGGCCTTGTCGCCGTGGCGTTCGACGTACTCAGCCCAGAGCAATTGCAGGGTGACGCCCTTGGTCTTGAGTTCCTGGTGGACCTGGAAGTAGTCGGGCTCAGCAAATCGAGATGGGGGTGTCTTGGCCGGGAAGAGCTGGGCTTCCAGTCGTGCCTCGTCCGTGCCTTCCGGCAACGGCCAGGTGATGCCCTGCGCGGTGGCCAGGCTGACATACTTGCCGACCACGCCCTTGGAGAGTCCGCAGGCACGGGCAATGCGCTCATGGCTCAGGCCCGCTTCGTACTTGAGGCGCAAGACCTCGATGATCTGTCGCATGGAAATCCTCGCTGCCGGCATCCGCCCTTCCTCGTGATGAAAAAGGAAGGGGTATGCCGGATAAAGTTGAAGAATTCCAGCGTGTTGGCAATGATTCCGGAGGAACGTGACCGGGGATTCCGGCATCGTGACCAGCGATTCCGGAAAAACGTCCAAAATCGGTCACGATAAAACGGAATGAGCGGTCACGATCACCCGGAACGGGCGGTCACGTTCAAACGGAATGGGCGGTCACGATGGGCCGGAATATGCAGATGCTGGGTATTCCTCAACTTCAGAAACGTCAAATCCGTGCTGCAACAGAGCCTGTCGAATGATAAATGGAAGAGTGTTTGCATCACTGGGGAAATCACGCAATGTTTCCGTTGCATATTGATCCACAAATTTAATCAACTCTTCAGTGTTCAACGGATTGGGATGTATCTCAGATCCCCAAACCGCGTCCGACACAGTGGACTCTAGCTCCTGTGAGCTGTGTGGAAAATAAAGCCTACTTTGCATAATGACAAGGAATCGATTACTGCCCTGATGGTGCACAACTAGCTTGTGCACAGGGATCTTTTTTGTCAGCTTGCCAGAGTGCTCTCTTCGCGCATCATAAAAAGCCTCAGAAAGGATGACTTTACCCTCCACACGATAGAACTTCTTTTCGCGGGTTTCTGGGTTGATATTCCAGTACATCCGAAATGAGTTTCTGCGTAGCTTATGTCCATAGATCTCTAATAAAGGCCGAACTTGTTGCTCGGTCGCCAGCTTTTGACCTTTGTACCAGGCGCTGACGATTGACTGGTGGGTACGACAAGTATCGGCGATATCTTTTTGCGTCCAGCCATCATTGATAGCCATGCGTATTAGCTGGCGTGTGAGCTTGAATCCCTTTTTCTTGGAGTTTTTACCGCTTTTTCCTGTTTCCATAATTTCATGTGGCGAGAAGGCGGGAGAAATACACCCGCCTTCTGCGCTTACTTGTTTTTTGGGTTATTGGGATTGAGCTGTGAGCCCCGGTTGCCCTGGTTTTTGTCGTAAGTGGTGTTGGTTCCAGGGGTGCCTTTGTTCCCGTTCTTGATATCTGCATTGTGATTGCTTTTCTTAGCCATCGTCTTCTCCTAACTATTTACATGAATGTCGGGAGTTATCGTAGCAATCGTGACTGAGCCTACCACTGATAGTTTGATGATAGGCTTTGATATTTCGTGATTTTTTGGGTGTGCGACTAAAAGTAGCTGGGCAGAGCAATTTCATTCTTTAATTGCATTTTGATATGCCCACTCAAGGCCCTCGCCTTCAAAATTTTTCAGAAGTTTGCGTTGCAGGGCATCGATTTGCTCGCCAATCCTTTCAACCGTATGTCGAATCGTATCTTGGCTTTTCTGGATGATATTGAGATCAAGGTTGTGAGCTGAAGCCCCGTGTCCCACTAGGCTGACAACACCCCTCTCTTCACCTTCAGGTTTCAAAATGAGAAGTAACTTAAGTTGCTCTTCCTGAGAGTCTCCGCCGTGTGCAACAAACTCGTGACGGAGTCGCATCAACCAGTCGTGACGATTTCTGAGTTCATCAGGTGCTCCCTTGAAAATACTTTCCGCCTTTAACGTTGTTTTCCTGCCCCTGGCTTCGGTAAAGCATTTCCCGTAAAGAGCAAGTGCCCCAAATAGCAGACCCTTTTGGCGTGGAATGGAAAGTGATTCGCTTGAGCCCAGCTCATCAAAAATGACATCAACCTGTTTCAGGTCCTCTCGTATCAAAGAGAGACCTTTAAGTCTCTCGGGCAACGGACCTTCAAGCGGAACGACAGGGCAGTTCTTCCCATCGTAAAGCGCTTCAAATTTGTACTCGAAGTATTGCTCCGATTTCATCAACGTTTGCCCTCAAAATAATGCGCTCTTGGTTAAATAGTCCTGGACTCCTAATGGCACGAATTTGGGTGTCACATTCGTCTCCCGGATTTCTCTTGATAATGGCCTCAACACCAGTCAGCTACGGCATTCCTTTAGAAATGACTGTAACCATTGAGCCTCCGACGGGGGCGGTTTCAGATCGTACAGTCGTACAATGCGCAGAAATCTTGCTACATACCCACATTGACCTGATGGGGGTAGCCATTCACTTGGGGGTAGGGCACCTTTGCTTCTGTTCAAACCTAATTCTACAGGCCAGAGATTGGCCATATCATTTGCAAATTTTTCTCTTTTGGCCTGGGGCCAATCATTGGCCCCGTATGTCCAGGCCCACTGAATTGGCACAACGTGTTTTGTTCCCTCAAAAAAGCAACCATTAGATAAGTCGCCCTGGGTGATATCCGAACAAGCTGTTTGGTATGGTCGCAAAGCGAACATTCGAAGTGGTGCCCAGAGCGCCATCTTCCAGCCGTAAAAGGCCAGGGATTTCGTTGAGACCGAAACCCAGCTACTGCGCCGTTTTCACAAACTTCAGCCTATCAAACTCGCCAGTTACTACGCGTCTGTTAAGTAAAAGTATTTGAAGGCTTCTCGATCACTCTACCTTTAGATTTTGCTGGTATTGCAGCATTTGCTCCATCATCAGCTGCATTTGATCCATGCGCTCCTGCATCATCTGAATTTGTTGCTCGTTAGACAGACTACCACCATTCTTTGATTTACCGCCGCCGTTCATCATGTGCTGACCTCCCATCATGCCGTTTTGTCCACGCATCATGCCGGGGCCCATCATACCGTGATGCATAAAACCCATTTGCTCTTGCATCGCCTCCCTGTGTTCTCGCATCAATCGTTGCCGTTCTTGCGGTGAAGCTTCATCAGGAATGCGTTGCATCAGCTGGTTCATGTGAGACCAGTTCTGGTGCATCTGTTGCATTTGCTCCTGATCCATCATCATGCCAGGACCATGCCCTTGCCATGAGCCTTGATCACCATGCGCTAGCACGAATGCAGGAAAAACCAACAACGCAGCGGTTGCTGTAAGTCCTTTAAATGAAATCATAAAGTTTACCCTCGAAATAAAATTAGACGTCCACACCATCGCACTTATCATTGTAGATCTTTATCCAGACAAACGCCGATTTTGACGACTACTAGTGTAGATTAGTTATTGACCCTGTAGTGGCTACAGGGTTTTAAATTGCATCATTTGTACGAAAACCGGAGCCGAGAAAATGAGCAAACCCTGCAATGGGCAGTGTGGTAGTGAAGACTCTGTAGTAGATGACAAGTTTCAGGGACGCGCCACCGCCGAAACAGGTAGCCAGCTAAGCACCTACAAAATACCAAAAATGGATTGTCCCTCGGAAGAGCGAATGATTCGAATGGCACTGACTGGCGTTGAAAACATTCAGTCGCTGTCATTCGATTTATCGGGTCGTACATTGGAAATTATCCACCATGGAGAAACCGGTCCTATTACCAGCAAACTGGAAAACCTGGGCCTGGGTGCTTCCTTGCAGCGGACAGAAGACGCCAGCGCTGAATCCGTCAGAGCGGCTGAATCTTCTAAGGCCAACGAAAGCGAAGAATCCGGCACTTTATGGATACTGCTGGCAATCAACGGCCTGATGTTTCTGGTCGAGATGACGATGGGCCTGATCGCCCAGTCCGCTGGCCTGATTGCAGACTCGCTAGACATGCTTGCCGATGCCGCCGTCTACGGTCTCGCACTTTACGCCGTTGGGCACGGCATCAAAATGCAGGTCAGAGCGGCCCATGTGGCAGGCATCCTCCAGCTTATCCTTGCCGCTGGGGTATTGGTTGAAGTTAGCAGACGTTTTCTGTTCGGCAGTGATCCTCAGTCGTTAATGATGATGGCCGTCGCCTCTGTTGCTCTCATTGCGAATATCAGTTGCCTGCTCCTGATCGCAAAACACCGTGAAGGCGGTGCTCACATGAAAGCCAGCTGGATATTTTCAGCCAACGACGTGGTCATCAACCTGGGGGTAATACTTGCGGGGCTGCTCGTTGCCTGGACCGGGTCCAACTACCCAGATCTGATTATTGGCGGAATTGTCGGTGGCATCGTCTTGATGGGTGCCAAACGCATACTGGCACTGAAAGGCTGAACCTTTCGGGGGCAGGCGGTCGATTATCGGCTTGCCGTTGCCAATCTACGGGGAGTAAACATCAATGCACAGTGAACTGAAGCCATCCTATATTGCGGAGCTTGAGGCGACAGGCGGGGCGGAAGGCGCAGGCGATTTCCAGACAGCCTTCACCCATCTGGAACGTGCCCATATCCTCAGCCAGAAATATGCTCTGGCGCACGCTGCAACCCACTTACGGATGCTCAGACTGGGTTGGCGAACAAGAGACGTTCGTGAGGTGCTGGGGCAGTTGACCCGAACCATTGCCGCCCTGGTCTTTTCCCGAATTTGGGTTCCGGTCGGAAACACCGGTCGTGCAAACGTCAGCGCGTTTGCACCCATGCCGGTGCCCGAGGATTTGGCAGTGGTGCTTTCGGAGGCGGAGGGAAGGCGTGACTAGAATGTTCGCTTTTGTTTAGCTGAGTTCAGAGGATGCCCTGGTCACAAAGCGGACATACAAGTGGTGCGATAGCGCCCTCATTTGCGACTAGTTTGGAGCGCGGCGGAAAACCAGCCGCAAATGCGCCCGTTAACTCAATATTTTGATTAATCAGGCACTTTAGTATTTTCTGCCTTTTTTCTACTCGCAGTTTAAACCCGCCTTCTTTTCCTTAAAAATATCAATTATGAAATGCATCGGCACCGGCAACCTGTAATGCCTACAGCCAGTCAATATAATCGGCCAAAACGAATATTTAAAAGCGGTCATTGCATACACTTTATTTGACTGCTCGCACTCATTAACCAACTGGTCAATCAATTCATCTGGCTCTGCGGTCACGCATACATCAGATAATGTCGCGCCGTGCATTTTATCGAATCGGTAAAAGTGCTTTTCAGACGAATCATCAAGGAAATACACCTGAAAATTACAGTGTGGCAAAAATTCTTCTTTAATTTTTTTAACTATTTCATACGGCTCGGAGAAACCCATGATCGCCGAAAAAGTAGAAATATAGGGGTAGAGGATTGAACCTTTTGTTACGCTCTTCTTATACTCGTCAGATTTATCATTTGGATGCTCTATCAATTCAACGTAGTTTCTTATAGTTGTAGGATACTTACCACCCATCTTAAGCATTTGATATATTTGACTAGTCATGTTGACTAGCCAAGCTTCGATGTCGCCCCAGTGCTTGGGGTCTAATGAGAGAAACCAGAGTGCAAGAACTACATCTATCGCTTGCTCATCTTTATATGGAGTGAACAAAATTGGGTTATTGACAATTAGTTTTTTTATCGATTCTTGGTATTTGGCAACTTCTGCTAAAAAAATCTTAGCACCTTCAACATTCCCTTCGCTGATCGTTCCCAGATACCAGTATGACCAGCAGCCAACAAGGGCTAACCGGCCCAAAATATCAAATAGTCTTAAATTAACATCTTCAGCGCAGGAAGGTCTCACAGCATGTGATATTGCATACAAACTATTGCAATGAGGGATAATTTTTTCTTCAATGTATTGATTTGATATTTGGAGATCTAATTTTATAATTGAATCTAAAGATGAAAGCGTTGCAACCGCTACCATATTCTTTTTACCAAAAGCGAACTTCACCGCATCCCAAGCATTCAGCATCGTAAATTCTGCGGACAGGTACGCGCTTTCTAAGTTATCCTCTTCTCTACACCATGAGTATAGTATCCAAAGACATAAATATAACTGCCGAATTCCTGTTAAAATATCTTTAGGTTTTTTATCTTCTGTACAAGTGAGACTAACGGCAAGCTGACTAAAGTGCTTGAATGATACCTCCGGTTCATCAATCATCGCGAGTGATTTACGAAGTAAGCTGCGACAGTTTTTAGGTAATAATTCCTCTCGAAGCATATGCTGCTCTATTAAGTCAGCAAGTCTATCGCCATTCCATTCAGAGAAGTTTAAGTCATCTTTCTTTATTCCACCCAAAAACATACTTACGTTAGATCTTACTTCTTCTTTAACTTCACCACCAAAACATAAGCAGATCTCAATAGGTCTATCTTTGTATTCTGCTGGAATGCGGGTAGGAATAAACACATCAATAATTTCATTGATAGAAGGCCGCAAGTCTTGCGGGTTGCCGCTATCCCAGTCCTTCCTGTCTAAGTCGCCAGATTTCACTGAGAATAGATAAACCTTGCTTTCAGTTTCACTAGATAACTTACCGAAAGCACCGATATCCACTCCGTATTGTCTACCACCAACGCCAGGTTTCAAAAATACTTCCAACCCCATTTGCGAAAGTAAGTCGGGCAATAAAGCGTCCAATTCGCCTCGCTCTTTCAGCGACGCTAGGTATTGCCTGATCACTAGTTTCATGACGCACAACCCTCCGCTTTAAATTGCCATAGCATATTTTCTAAACCGTGTGGGTCAACGTTATGCATCGATGGAAGTTCAAATGAAGTGCTAATTTCACTAAGGGGAACTTCCTGACGGGTCTTCTGTTCACCATGATGAATGTAGTGAATCGACTTATTTCCATATAACAATACTGATTCGTTTCCAGCAAACAAAGAGGTAAAAAGCGAAGCACTTCTGGCCTTCTTCATAGACTCACTCATTAATTTATTGTGATGTCGCCAATACGTATGCCGATCCTGCTCGCAAGGGCACAATTCATAAATATTCAGAGCCTCTTTTACTGATCTTTGATATTTCTCGTATTCAGATAACGCACTCGATGCTACCTGTTGTAACCTTTTTCCTTTTGACTCTTTCAGCGCATTAAGATGTTCTCTTATACTTCCCGGATAGCTTATAAAAAGAGGGTGAAAAATGAGCTTCTGGATATCATTTAATTCATCTTCGGGGGCATTAGGAATTAATGACTCGATCAAGCTAATTGCCGTTTTTGGTTGATTGAAAAACCATCCGCAAGCTTTTCTAGCCAGAAATAAATGCACACCTTTTCCTTCATTTGCAACATAGGTATTATCAAAGCCAATCGAAATACCTTTCTCTGAATCTCGAAGAAGGTCAGCGGCGAACTTGCCCAGCATTATTTTTTTTGACAACAACCATCGAGTAAGTAATGAGGATAGGTTAGTGTCTTTTTTATTATGCAGCTCCCTAACAAAACTATCGAAATTCTTGACTGACAACTGGTAATCGCTCAACTCGAAAAAACGCTCCAAAAAATCGACACAAACATCAAAATCATTTCTTTTCAATATCCGCTCCAATGCAAAATCAATATTGTTGATGGTGCCTTTGTTCTCTGGTTTAGCGTGACTACAAATATTTAATAATTTAGTTTCGATATCAATGCTCACCCTCTTTGCATCAAAAAAAACAATTTCAGAAGCGGCATGAATATATCGGTCGCCTAAATGCTCCGAATGTGTACTTAAGAACTCTTGAAATAAGCTTTCCAAATTAGTAGCTTGAGAAGAAACTGAAAACAGCGAGCGGATCGATGTTGCTAAGATAATATCACTCGGTGAGGAAATAGACGCTTTTGATATTGATTTTGCAGCGGACTTTAATAACTCCTCCTCTCGATAGCCAATTCTACCTAATGCGAAAACGGCTCTTTGCTTGACCAATTCATTTTCATTGTCAATAAGCTCAATTGCTTTATTAACATAAAAAGCCTCGTCGCTACTTGCTCCAGCTTCAATAGCAGTTGATAGGTGATCAAACTTTTCGTCAATATCTGTTAGCGCCATTTCTAAAAGCGCTTGGCTTCTAGAGCCATCATGCATACAAAACTCTCTAAATGGAGTCAAAAGCATATATGAGGCCATATCTTGGCCAGCCTCTAGCGTAAGATGTTTTACACACTCAGCAACGTCTTTTACTGGAGCATCTATATGAGGTAATACTTCTTCGAAAACTCTCCGAAGTAGAAAAAAATCATGATTACCATTATTGTTTTTAATGTTATGGAATAGCTCTACGAGGTTTATTTGGCCCTTATTATGCAATTCAATCAAGACTCCAGATAAAAGCTTTTCATCTTTCCGGTCCTGATAGTATATTTCTTGGATTAATTCTAAAAATTGACCATCCTTGTATGCCTGATTCAATTTACCTTTTAGGTCATCCACGCCGTTTCATTCCTATAACGATAATCTGCGATGTTGAACAGTAAAGAACATTTAGGCTTCGCGCTCTTTCATTGCAGAAATTTGACAACGTCATCTTCACTGACTTTGAACCATCAATCACGCTGCATATAAAGCGAAAAAACAATAGCTTAGTTGAGGATAGCTATCTCCGCCAGGTGACCTGCTTGCGCCTGCAATTTGCTCCAGCAATCATACTGGATCAAATGACTATAATAGGTTTGGATGGCAAGCCCCCGATATCTTAGACACCTGACAGCTTTGTGAAGTACTGCTTTTCGAAGTCCACCGGCGACAAGCCACCGTTGTTGCCGTGACGGCGAACCGGGTTATAAAACATCTCGATGTAATCG
>Ga0208013_1001488_pt1 | contig 10822 bp, 2 predicted proteins | sample 16_taG_FD_184091 | JGI IMG/M metagenome (GOLD analysis project Ga0208013, IMG submission 184091) | Marine viral communities from the Subarctic Pacific Ocean - 16_ETSP_OMZ_AT15313 metaG (SPAdes) (version 2) | ecosystem: Environmental > Aquatic > Marine > Oceanic | place: Pacific Ocean | collected...
TATAAGCATCCTCTTTTAATTTTATATTACTTGTAGCTAGCCATTTAGTAGTTATTTGCTCGTATTTCCTTTTCTTATTACTAGGAATATTTAAACCATCTATAAAGACAAACATATTATCTATAGTCTTAGAAACTAGCTTTTCTTTAACTAAATCTGGTCGATTTTTTGATATTGTATTTTCATATTCAGCCCTGTGAGCTTCAGAAAACATTATATTATTATAATCATTAGGACCACCTAAATTATTAGCGTCCCCAAGCTCAGACTTTATTTTTTCTTTTTTACTTTTAGTCTTTTCACCTTTAATACGTCCACGTCTAGCTTGTTGAATCTTTGACTTAACGTCAAACTGACCTAACATGTTTTTAACAGCTTGTACATTTTGTAAAGCATCATCTGCAAAATAGAAATCGTTATATCCTTCACCAACCTTTTCAGCCACCCATAACGCTTTAGCTTCCGCTGTAGAATTACCTAAACCAGTGATATTTTTTATTGGTATATTTAACCCGTTAGCTTTTAAGAAATCAAATATAGCTTTCTGAGCAGCGGGTGGTCTTGCTGTTAATATAAACATATTTTCAGGACCAAACTTCTTTTGCAGTTTTAAAGCTTTATTAAACAGTGGAGCTAACTTAGCTTTAACAACTTTATTGAAATCTGTAAAATCAAATTCATACCCTTGCGCTAACAAATCTTGATATTGCGAAGCGTATTCTTCAGCGTTTAAGGTACCTGTTGTTCCATCTGGAGCTGTATACCTAACTAAAGACTTAGTTGTAGCTAGCGTATCGTCAAAATCTAACACTGTGATACCTTTGGATACTTCGGAATACAAACTTGTTCTAGCTTTTTGAATGGCTTTAGTAAGTTTTTTAGTTTTACTAACATCTTTTTTTACTATTGATGACACTCTACCTTTTGAACTTACGTTATATATTTTATCAAACGTTTTACCTTCTAATCCCATTATTCCAGCGGGATCTATACCGTTTTCTATAGCAGCGACAACTTCAGCGAAATATCTATCAAACCAATCATCGGCCACGGTCCAACCTGTACCCATGCTAGTTGTTCTACCAGCACCTTTTAATTTAACTTTATCATCATAATTATCTAAAGCTATAAGTTTGTAATTGTTTTGCACTAATTCATAAGCAACTTTAAAATTATGATCTCTAAAATTCTTACTATTTTTTAAACTACCTAAAATAGTGTGCATTAAGTATAAATAAGCTCTTGTGGCTGGCATAGCATGCTCCCATTCGTAAAGTTTACCATCAAAACCTTTTGGTTTTATTGAGTAGCCAATAAATTCAGCGCCTACACGATGCGGGTGTAATACATTTTGAGGGGTAAAAGCGAGCCAATTACCCCAAGCACTGGCAGATTCACCTTTTGTGTCTTTTATAGACTTATTTATTCTTTGCCAAAGTTGCTCGTGCATACTCACGTGCATAGCGTTTATTTCCTTGACCGTCATTATAACAGGATTCTTTTTTGTGCCAGCTATTTTTTTACCCTTATTGATAGTTTGTTTTATTACTTCTGGTGTTGTGCCAAAGTAAGTAGCGTAAGTTATTCCATATTTAAACTTAGCACCCGCACCTTCAAATTTCGCACCAAAATCTTCTTCGGTTAAACTATTAAAAAGTTTTTCATTCTGCTGTTTATAGTAATCTTTAATTTTTATTTTTTTACCGTCAACGACTATGATATTATTTTTTGCATTACCAAGATGTCTATCACTTTTAAAAAACTGTCCTTTAGTTAAAACATTAGACGGTAATGCTGGTATAATATGTTTTTTAACATCTTTAAAGAAATTATCAATTTCGGTTTGGCTTTTAAATCTATGTATTTTTTTACCGAGATGATATTCTAAAACTTTATTTATAATTTTTAGCTGCATTTCAAAGGTAAGTTCAATATTACCCATACCATCAACATAACCATCAACAAAACTTGAAACCTCACTAAAAGCAGCCTTACTTTGTGCGGCTGTAATACTTGCTATTTGTTTTTTAATAGCTGGTTTCTTTTCTACTGGCGCTGTTTTAAGTTTATCAGCTAAAAATCTTTGAGCGGCTGATAACGCTGCGTTAATAGAATACACTTTAGCGAAACCTTTTAGTAACTGTCCGATATCTCTATTGTAAATATTCGCCTCGTTTTTAGGTGTTATACCTATATCTCTTTTAGCTTTTTCAATAGTTTCAGTTGTGGGATTTCTAAACTCTGCTTTTAATCTTTTAACTTGTGGTTGTGTTGTTAATCCTTTGCTTCTACCTTTTGGCGTTGTAATTTCACCCGTTGGATCAATCCAATTTTCATAAAAATAATCCTGTGGTAACCCCCTTAAACCGATAGCTACACCGTAAACATTTCTAGGTACCTCTATATTTTCTCCTATTTTATCTATGTCAGCAGTTTTATCAGTTACATTATAAAGTGGTAATGACTTTATAAACTTACTCATGTTTTCCCCAGCTTGAAAAAATCGTTGTATATTTTGTGCTTCAGCTGGAATAGGCATTCCTTCTTTATATTTTGTTGTAGGTATCAAGTTAGCTAAACCATCCATGATCTTTTTAGCAGGAATATCAAATATAAGTTCACCAACCCTACCGGCGTAATTAGATATTACTTGTTTAAACGTATCGCCTTTTACCACTTTAACTAAAGCTTTTATTTTATTAGCAATTCTATCTGTTATTGCAAAATCTTTAAGTATATTTATTTTTGGTTTACGCGTTTCGGCTTTAGTAGTTGTAGTTTCAGTAGTTTCATCAACTACCTCTCTAGCTTCTTTTGTGTCAGTACTAGTTGTTTCTTTACCATAAAATGCACTTTTTGCTGCCTCAAATATAACAGCTTGCTTAGGGCCTATATTACTAGTTACAAACGTAGAAAACTTATATGGTTTACCAGTTTTTGGATTAATTCGAGTAGAATCGTATCTATTTAAAATACCAGGCATAATTTTGCCAGTCTTTTTATCTAATCTATCAACAAAATATTTTCTGGCTTCAGCGATAACGTTTTCTCTAGCGATATCTCCTTTTCTAGTATCATATCTTAAAGCTTTTAAAGCTAATAAATCAAATTGTTTTACTAAAGCTGCTTCAGCTCCGGCTTTTTCAGTAGCTTTGCTAGATGGGGATTTTATTATTTGTACTAAATTTTCTGGAGTAAAAATAGTCTGATCATCATACATTGTTACGGACTCAAGAGCTTGAGACTTCTTGGTTGTTGTTTCTTTTTTAACTTTTACTTTCTCTTCTTTATCAACTTCAACTTTTCCCTTTGGAAGAGGTGGCATTTTTAAACTTGGTCGTTGTCCATAAAAATTGGTATATTCTTTTATATGCTCTAAAGCGTTTTCAGGACCAAACTCAGTCCATTTTTTACCTACTTTAGTTTTACCACCAAAAAATCCACCTAAATAATTACCTATCTTTGTAAACGATGCACCACTTCTTTCTGTTAACTGTGAGAGTCTATACTCTTTTAAGGCATCGGATAAATTAGCCATTTGCTCCATATAATATGCCCTATGTGCTTTGGTGAACCCTTTATCACCATATCTTTCTTTGTAAGTTTCTTTAGTAGCTTCCCAAATTTGTTCTAAAGCTGGATCTTCAGTAGCATCTAATTCTTTACTTATAGCATTCCACATCGCACGCATCTCATCTCTAGTCATAGTCTCTTGGATACCATGTAGTATATCATGATGGAACGCGTTAGATGTTCCCCATCCTTTTTTATTTTTAATATTCTTTTCTCGTATTGCTTTTATAGAAAAAAGTTGACCAGTACCTGGTAAGAAAAAAGCGTTTGCTTTACCGTCTATTAATCTTTGAACACCTTCTTCTCCTAACAAACCCGCTTCCTCAAAATACTTTTTAGCTTGCTCCACCGTTGTAAAATCTGTCGGTGCCATGCTATTATATAGATGTGGATTCTCAAGTACATGTTGAACAAAAAATCTCCTTGTTTTTTCGTCGTCTTTTAACCTTCTTTGAGTCTTTATTTTATTTTGATGATTCCTGATTTTTTCTACAATCTCTTCTATTCTTACATTATTTTTAACAACTTCTGGACTTCCCGACCAATAATGTGGTTCTTTGAGTAATTTTCTGTTTTTTTCTTTTAGTTCTTCTATAGACTTTAACCCTTTGTTAATTTCCATTTGCTCCATTACAACCTCTTGCTTTTGACTAGCGTTCATCTCAAAGTATTCTTCATACATATTAATAACGCCCTCTTCTGCCTCTAGCTCGTCGAACAACTCGTTCCTCTCCCCTAAATTTAAATCACCGTCTTTATAAGCTTTATCAATTATTGATTTCCAGTCATTAATAACGTTTCTAGTATGATCTGGATCATTTTTTGCTCTCCAATTAGTTCGGGCGTCGTTAAGCATGGTTTTACCAGTACCACCTATGCCAACTAATGGACCGGTGGATAAAGTTGCTTGTGCAAAAGCCTCACCATATCTTTTTAGGTTTGCCTCTCTGTTACCGTAATACCCAGTTGAAAGACCGACACTTTTTATGCTAGAATACTCTTGCGCAAGTTCAGTTGGCACCTCAACCGCGGTGGCAACTGCTAAGGGTTTTAGGTTTTTTAAAATACCCCCCATATCACGAGCTAAAAGATTTCTAACAAGGCTTTTTGGAGCAAATTTTAAAAGTTTAGTAAAACCAACAAAAGTTCCAGCAAAGTCTAAACCTGCGTTTATCACTCCGCCAGTAAAAGCCGGAGTTAAATTAACCTCACCTTTATTTAATATATCTAACATCAAAGATCGTCTACCCATTTGTTTCTTACCGTCATCATCAGTGTAATCTTCTTCTGGTAGTTCACGAAAAGCTCTTAAAGCTTTTTCATAATCAGCACTCTTCCACTCCCCTTCACGCGGAAATGCTTTTTTAGCCGTCTCTAATTCAATTGATTCAAAAGCTATACCACCAGCTTCTTGTATATAGGTTGGTGCAACAAATATACTAGATATCATTTGCACTGTCTGATCTCCAAGCATTCCTTGCCACTCATCTAAAGTTAAATCTGGATCATTTATTGTTTTTCCAAAAGCAGATGGCACTCGGGTTGCTTCAAGTTTTCTTTGATAATCGGATTGACTAATGAAGTCACCTACCAAAAATTTATTCAAATCCGCAATCCTATTTTCTAAGTTTTTAATCTGTTCAGCGTTAGTTACATCTCCTTCTTTTGCTTCTGGTCTGGGCTTACCTCTGGTAGCTTTTTTAGCAATTAAAACACTAAATGGATCTTTTCCAATACCAGCATAATCTGCAGGACCTCCCTTCCCTTCTTCGTCATCATCATAAAAATCCCACTCTGGGTTTATGTATTTTCCATTAGGGTCTAAAGTTTTTAACTTCTCTATTAATTTTTTTGCATCTTTTATTTCTTGTCCACGATGAAGAATTTGTGTTTCTTGCCAAGACTTATGTTGTTTAATTTTATGTGTTATCCAACCGTGTCTTATATAATCAAGCTCTTTGTCCACACCTGGAATTTTATCAACAACATCTTCAAGTTTTAAAATCCAATTAGGTAAAACTAAATTTTCAGCTTCAGTTCGTAGTTTGTCTGAAACATCAGCATTAAATCTACTACTTAAAGCACCGGTCAAAGCGTTATGTATATTATTTAGTTCTTTAGAATCTTTAACTATTCTAATTTCTTCTTTATCCATAATCGCGTTAAATTCTTCTGTAGCTTTATCGCGTTGAGTGGGGTCGTTAAAATCATACTTTTCGCTAAGCTCTAGTGTTGTTTGTTCAGCGAATGACTTTAATTCATTATTTATTTCTTTAAAAACTCTATTAACACCTGGTAACTTTTTATTACCATACATTAATTCAGTATAAGTATCATCAACGAATTGTTGTAATTCTTTACCAGATAACCCTTCTAGTTCCTCGTAAGATTTTTTGTTATTAGCATAATTCCAAACTTGACTATAAGTCTCTTCATTTATTAAACTAGTATTAGTATTTTCTTTTATAAACGTATTAAACTTTTTAGCTTCAGCTTTAGATCCTAAGCCAAAACTTAACCATTTTCCGGATTCCCAAAAACCATGATCGCCTTCCATTTTTCGTCCTCCTAAAATTCTACTAATAGGACCAGGTATACCAATATCTTTATCAAACCCAAACACCATTTCTTTACGAACCCCATCTTTATCTGGCGGTGCTATAGCGGTTATCCTATCCCGACCAGTACCTATGAAACCCTCTTGAAACTTACTACCTTTCCCTGTTTCTTTAAAATCCCAACCTAAACCTCCAAACATTTTTCTAAGATGAGGTAGAGCTGGTTTTTCACCAATCTCCATTAGTTCTTTACTTACTTGTGGTAAATCCGTGTTTCTTTTTATATCAGGATTAGCGTCTAATAGTTCTTGTAATGATACGTTCCACTTTTTAGCTTGTTCTGAAAGTTGATCATAACTAAGTTCCTCATCACCAAGTGTAAATGAGCTACTAACATATTGAGATGGGTCTTCTTGGGTTTTTATATCTGGATTTGCTTCAAGAAGATCTTCTAATGACACACCCCACTTCTCAGCTTGTTTCATTAACTGAGATTCACTAAGAGCATGTTCACCTAATAGATATTGTTGCATATTTATATTATATTAACTTACCTTCGCCACCTGTAACTCCATATTTAACCATATATTCAGCTACCGTACCTTCTTTAACGTCAGTCATGTTTTTTATTCTTCTATATCCTTCTATAGTGTAGCTTTTGTCAACCGTTTTAAAGCTAACTTGATCATCTTGATTACCTCCAAGCATGATTACATTTCCATTCTTATCTTTACCAGAGTAGAATGCTACGTGATGTTGCTTTTTATCTCCCACCATTCTAGATACAACTATAATATCCCCTATTTTAGGCTCTCCTTTAATTTCATCACCTACTTTTAAATATTCCCTAGCTCTAAGTTTATTATAAGCCTCTTCGCTCTGTACTCTATCACCACCTTTCATTGCTCCTGTACCCGTAAGGACCTCATAAACAAAAGCGCCACACCAAGCCTTATCATCATGTGTTAATGGTTTTGTAATAGCCAGAGAGTCAGTTGCGGTACCAAGTAATTCTTCATAAACACCTTCCATACTTTTAACTAAAGGTGAATCAACCTCTGCTTCATTAACATTCATATAACCATTTTTAACTATATAATCAATAAAAGTAATATTTCCATCAGGATTTTCTATATTTTGTTTTAACACAGGGTTTTTTACAACTACTTCTTCAACAACTTCTTTTGGAGTGTTTTTAATCTCAGGTACTGGGTAATCAAGAAATGTTTTTTTAGAATCTCCTTTTTTCTTAGGTTGTTTAGGAAATGCTTCTGCTATATCTGGTATTTTACCACCCATTTGCGTAGGCGTACCTTTCTTTTTATTTTTTAGCATTTCTTTTTTTAGAGGATCTTTTGAAGCGTCAAAAGCAGGAGTTTTAGATTTTTTTGCCGCCTTTTGTCTTTTTAAGAATTCTTTTTCACCACCATCTTCTAATTCATAATAAGGATTTAAATCTTCACCTTCCCAATACCAACTTGGATCACTCTCTTCATCGTCGAAGGTCCAAACTCCTTTTCCATGCATCTTATTATCTTTCCATTCTCCTACGTATTTATTTCCTCTTGCAGAAGCATAAGTTCCTTGTCCGTGCATCTTACCATCCTTAAATTCTCCTTCGTATTTATCTCCCTCATTATAAGTAAAAGTTCCTTGTCCAGATTCTTTTCCGTTCTTATATTCTCCTACATAAGCCCCATCATCATAAGTTCTAGTTCCTTGTCCGGTATAGTTATTATCTACCATCTTTTTAGTTACTTTAGTTTCTAAGTTCGCTGGAGGAGCGGTTGGTTCAGATAATGGTTTTTGCCCTTGAATGTTTAAATTTGGTTCAGAAGCAAGGAAATTTACTTTTTCTTCTTCACTTAGTGTTATTGGCCTTTGTTGAGGTTTTGGTTTATTAATTCCTTGAATATCTCCTTCTTTGTTTAATACAGCGCTTTTATCTTGCTCAGATTTTGGAAATAAAATATGATCATAATCAGTTAAGGATAAGTCACCTTTCACATAACCTAATGTTACCTTTTGTTTTTTAGTAAAACCGCCTCTTTCCTCTTTATCTTCTTTATTATCACTTGGACGCGCCATATACCATTGTCCATCTTTTAATTTAAATCTGTTAGGAGAAAGCACAGAATATAACCAATCATCTTTAACTGTTCCATCAACTCTATCTTGAACTTGCTGTGCGACGCCATGAAACGTTGAAGGTGGTGCCCAACTTTCGTATGCAGTTGGAAGCTTCTTTTCACTATCTAAAAATGATTCTAAAGTATCAAATTTTACACCTGTTGCTCGCATCTTAACACCATCATCAAATTCTTTTTTAGCTATATTATCAGCATAGAATTTCGCGGCTACTTGTTTAGCGGTTTGATAATCAAAATTATCACTACGAGGATCTGTTAAAGATTCTATTAGTGCAACTCCATTTTGTTGATTTGCAAAATCAGCAGCTGTTATTTTTCCATCTGGACCACCACCGTTAGGACTAGTTACATCATATTTAGTTATAGTAGTTCCTCCCATACTCGTTAAAGCCTCATATATACTATTTGCTAATTTTGGATCTTTACCTGATAAAGCTTGTACAAAACTATAAGGTAAACTACCTTGCTTTTTATGTATATTTGCTGCAAAAGCAGCTTCTGACGGAAAAGATTCTTCATAAGCATTTATAGAACCTTGGCGATCAAAAATTGTTCCCGCTTGCTTTCCTTTAGCGTTTTGCCCCGCTGGTATCTTGTTAAAACTGCTTTCAAATTTAAGATCTGACTGTCCAAGCGCATCTCTGACTCCTTGATGATCTATTTTTAAATCTTTACCTCCTTTAGGATTTGGAATTGAATAAAATAAATTACCATTCTCAATTTCTTTTTTAGCGGTACCATTAGCTATAGCAAGAAGTACTGGGTAATCAGTGGTATATTTATTAAATTGCTTAGCCTTAATCATTGTACCTACTTCAGTTATAGCATCGTCTAAACCTGTACTTGATTTTAACAACTGTGCCATTTCAGCTCTTATTTTTGCTCTTTCAAAATCTCCTTTTTTAGTTTTAGGAAGTGCCTTCATCCTTTCTTTCATCGATGTAAGATATGAGTCAAATAATTCCATACTCTCATAATCAGTACCTAAACCAGTCATAGCTTTTTTTGTTGCTTTCTCTAGTTCATCTGCTAAAGCATTGCTATCAGCATATAATTTATCAAAATAACCTTCGACTCCAGTTTGAAATAACGTTTGATTTAACGCTTCTGCTGAATATACATCTTTAAGATCAGGTGTCACGTCGGCCATCGCCTCTTTATAAGACATTGCTGCTAACGTTGAATCTGCTCTTCCTAATAAACTTCCTTTTGCCATACTATTTGTTTTATTATTCCCAAGGGAATTTTTTTCTAAATTGTTTTGTTACATCATCCCAAATGCGGGTATCAGTATCGATTTTTGAAAGATCGGGAAGATCAAATAATCCTTCCCCAAGTTTACTTCCTACTTTTCCAAGACCCCCACCGCTAGGTCCACCTATTCGTAAACCCTGTACTCCTTGCGTTTTTAGTAAACTATTAGAAGATGTTGGATCACTCATTTTCGCCGCTCCACCACCCGTTCCTCCCCAATCAATACCAGCTAAACTTTGCATACTACTCATCATCATTTGATTTGCAGATACGTTAGCGTTTTTTTGATTTAAAAGTGATTGTTGATAATTTGTATTAGCACCAGCAGCTTGTCCATATTGCATGCCTAATATTGTTGCTTGTCTTCCAGATTCAGCTTCTTGAACCATTGCATCACCACCTCTTTCAGCCATATCTATAGCGCTAGCTCCTTTTGCTCTAGCTAAAGCATTACTCATTTCTTGTCTTTGTAAATCTGTAGAAATCTGTCTAGCTTGTAATTGCCCTTGACCAGCTAATGCCTGAGCTAAACCAGCAATACCACTACCACCAGCAGCACCTCGTAATTGATTTAGTAAATTTGTCCTCTGTTGGGCACCTTGTTGAGCTTGAAATTCAGCAGCCCCAGTAGCTACAGTCAAATCCTCATAAGGATTTTCCATGTCAGCGTATGGATTTGTAAATTTTATGCTTTTATATCCTGCTACTTCTTTATCTAATCTTTTTTGTTGCTCTTGTCTTTCTGCTAAAGCTGTTGCCGCTTGACGCTTGGCATCTCTACGCATTTTACTTGCGTTATCCATACCCATCAAAGCACTACCCGCCATAATAATTGATGAAAATTGTGCCATATTATTTTATTTTTTTCATTATTTCATAAGATGGATTTTTATCTACATCCCATCCTAATTTTTTATGTGTTTCTATTAAATGTTTATTTCTACCAATACTAAACATATATGTAAACCCTAATCCTTTACAATATTCTTCTGCCGTTTGTATAAGTAATTCTATCGCGTATTTTCTATCTTTGTCTTTATATTCTGGATTAGATACTATCCATTCTAGCATTGCACCTTTTGAATTTGTAGTAATAATAAATCCAGATACTATTCTAATTCCATCTTTCTCTACTATTAATCCACTTAAACCGTTATCTGGTAAAAGTTCTCTTGGTATAACTTTCCATCTCCACCATTTCCACCATTTACTTATAAAATCGTAATCATCTTTATTTAGATTACGAACTAACAAACTATTATTCATAATATTTAATTTAATTGTATA
>Ga0208013_1001494_pt1 | contig 10797 bp, 16 predicted proteins | sample 16_taG_FD_184091 | JGI IMG/M metagenome (GOLD analysis project Ga0208013, IMG submission 184091) | Marine viral communities from the Subarctic Pacific Ocean - 16_ETSP_OMZ_AT15313 metaG (SPAdes) (version 2) | ecosystem: Environmental > Aquatic > Marine > Oceanic | place: Pacific Ocean | collected...
ATTTTGTGGCGAGCCTCACGGCTTAGCGTATTATTTATTATTCGGAGGTGCATTTGTATCTGGAATAATAACTTACTTAAAATCAATAATAAAAGGAGATAAAGTTGAGCAGAGTACAATTAAAAGAATCAAAAAATAACTTCTCTATATATGGTGTATTCAGATTTAGTACATATATAGTAGGTTCATTTGCTCTATACTTTGGCAATCTAGAGATTGCTGGTGTAGCATTTGGATTTGGAGCTTGTCTTGGATTTCTTAGGAGGTTAGCAAGAATATGGGAATAAAATATAAATCTAAGAGAATACCCTTTCACATTAAACATAAACTCAAGCCATTTACATATGAGGGAAGTTCTTTTTATGCTAAAGACCAAGAAGAAGCAGACTTGTATATAAAGAGATTAGAATCTATTAAGAAAAAATATAGTGAACCTAATACTTGATAGCGAGATCAGAATCTCTCGTGGAGGGATAAAATATGCCTACTTATAAATTTAGAGTCGGAGATAATGTATTCTTTTTTAAGAGTGAAACTAGCGATTATACAGAAATAAATACTCTTGATGTTGGAAAGATTCTTGATTTAAGAGATAATCAACAAACTCCATATTGTTATGTTACTGAATTTACAGTTAATAGAATTACTGAAGAAGAAGATGGTCAGATAACTAGAACTGATATTCCTATAAAATATCATTTTAATAGACATCAGCTTGGATTCATAGACTCTACGGTATATAGTGAGGATTTTAAATTTACAGAAGATTATTACCGTAATCATCAGATGGTTAAACATTCAGTCCGAGAATTAACAGGTTCATATAGCAGAACAGATGTAGGAGTTATAACAAGAATAAGAAGAAATGATATTGAGAATACAGTTTGGATTAGAACAAGCTCAAATCATATGGCTCTTGATTTAGATGACTTAATAGCAAGAGAGCAAATTTCACCATTTTTAGACGTAGATTTAGAGAGTATGGCTATGATTGATAAAAAAGCTCTTAATTACGATTTAACCAGAATTGGGAATAGACTCAAAACATATGAAGATGAGGGTTTTAAGATATGTATAGTCTGTAATGAGTGGACTTATGACTCTTCTCTTCGCACAGTTGCAGGACACGGGTTTATGTGTACTGATTGTTGGACAGATTCTACAGTAGATTGTTTTGGGTGTGAGAATACATTTTACCTTAGAGATATTAATCATCATCATTATCAAAATAATGATTACTGCCAACCTTGTTTTGACGAGAGAGTATTTAGATGCTCTAATTGTGCTAAAACTTTTGAGAATGTAACTCCTCTTATTTATGACAATCATAGATATTGCGAGGATTGCTATGAATCAAGAGCTTATGGTATTATGTCTTCCCCACCGAGAATGTTATCACGGAGCAGTATTAGTAAACTTTTACTACCACCAGATAAACTTTACACTCTTAACAAAAGCAAGACAGCAGTTGCTATTGAAATAGAGGCTATAAATGAAGAAGTAGATGATATGGATGAAGCTGTTTATCATATGCCAAGAGGATGGAAAGATACTTATGATGGTTCTATTAGTACAGATAGAGGTAGAGAGTTTATTATGCAACCAGAAGTTGGTGATGCTGCTTTTAATAAAGTAAAGGTATTCTGCGATTGGCTTAGTAATGAGGGTTGGTACACTGATAATAGTTGTGGAATCCACGTTCATACAGATGCATTTTATTTAGGAGTAAATGAATTAAAAGGTATATTATTAACTGCAAGGACATTAGAGCCACTTATATATAATATGCTTCCTAGAAGCCGTTCAGATGGGAGATATTCAAAACCTATGGATAGGATAGACTCTAAAATTATACTTGATATAAAAACTACATCAGAATTATGCCAACTTTGGTATGAGGTAATGAATGGTACTCACGCATCTTCTGATAAATATAATGATTCAAGATATAGAGGATTTAATTTACACTCAAGATTTTTACACGGAACAATAGAATACAGATATCATCACGGAACTATTAACTCTCATTATATTAATAATTGGATAATGTTCTGTCTTGCTATATCAGATTTTGGAACTTCATTATTTTCTAGAGATAAGAAAACAATCGATCTCTTTACAGATATAAATATAAATGACATAAGAGTTTTAAAGGATTATAATTATACTATTTTATTAGAGACTATGGGGGTATCTAATCTTATCCCCTATGTGGAGGAAATGATAGACAGAAATACCTTGCCACCTAATGAAATAAATGACGAGTCTCCAAACTGGAGGTCGGCACAGAATATGTAACAAAAGAATTTATTAACAATAAACAAATAAGGAGAAATGTATGTGTGGAATATTCGGATTTGCTAAGCGAGAAGGCTGGCAATCTGAATCACAAATGGACAGAATAGAGGATATTGTCAGCAACCTCACCTTTGAATCCGTAATTAGAGGAGACCATTCAACTGGTTTTGCTATTGCATCAAAGACTGATAAGCTGGTATATAAAACACTTAAACCTTCTGATGAGCTTGTGTGCAGTGATGAATGGCACAACATATTAGAGAAGGTTGATGTGGACACCACTATTTTTCTCGGACACGTTAGATTTGCCACCACAGGAGCTAAGATTAAAGAAAACGCTCACCCATTTGTTATGGGAAGTGTTATTGGAGCTCATAATGGTATTATCTACAATCATAAAGAGATTGCCAGTAAGATTGGTAAAAATGTCCAAGTTGATTCAGAGGTTATCTTTGGTCTGCTTAACAAAAAAGACAAGTACCAAGAGGTATTTGATTTAATTGAAGGTGATTATGCTTTAAGCTGGATTGATGATGACTATAGAGTTTTAAAGCTAATGCACGAGGAGGGTAGACCTCTTCACGTGGCTTATTGGAAAAAAGCAAGATGTCTTTTCTGGGCATCTACAGCTGAAATATTAGGAACAGCATTAAAAGATGCTGGTCTTAGTATATCCGATACTATTAGCTCATTACCAGTTGATAAGGTGTATGAGTTTGATACTTCTAATTTCTGGAATAAACATCAAGCTGAATTTACAGAAGTAGAAACTAATAATAATTGGAGTGGTTATGGTAGATATGGAGGATACGGAGGTTATGGAGTCTATGGAAACACAAATTATTTTAGTAAAGAGTCTGCTTATTATTGTAAGTTTTGCCAGTCAACTACATATAAAGCTGATCGAGTATGTGTTAAATGTGTAGGTAAAACATCAGATAGTCTTCATTTAGACAATAATGGTAACTGGACTGCTGAATGCTTAAACTGTTCTAATGTAGAGGAGTATGATAACCTGGTACACACAGGAAGTGGATATGTCTGTATACCTTGTAATGCTGATACTAGTAAGTACGTGAGTTCGTTTAATAGTCAATGTGATTATTGTGGAGACTATGAGCCTGCTCAAGATTTGTATAGTAAACACGGATATAAATTATGTCAGCATTGTTATGATGCTGAGAAAAAATATTCCAGCAAATCAAACTTACCTGCTACAATGTATGGAGGAATTGAATGAAAAAGGCTAAGAAAAAAGCTGTCTTTGTAGGTATAGCCGACAAGATACAGATTAAATCTAAAAAGTATGTAATGAATATGCTCTATAAACGAGCTAAGAAAAATCCCTTTATGGCTGATAAGTCCTATGAGGAATATCTTGATTACATAAAATCTCAAGTTAAACTTCTTGAGGGTGTCGAAATTAAAGCCGACAATGAAGAAGAACTGTATAATGCTCTTAAGAGTCTTGGTTGGCTTAAAGAGATTAGTGTTCTTGCTATTTATGTAATAACTGCCAATTATGGTATAGCTTAGGAGTATAAAATGCCGACAAGAAATAATGAAGATACTCCAAATACAGTAGAAGCAGAAGAAGTAGATAATACATTTACCTGTTCAGCTTGCGATAGAGAATACGATGAAGGTCAGGAGGATCCTAGACATTCTGACGATGGCGAAGTATTCTGTTATGATTGCTATTGGGAGTATTATGGTTGTTGTAGTTCTTGTGATGCGGAGGTTCCGATTGATTACATTATGTATTCTGAAAGGAATGAAGACTATTATTGTGAAGACTGCTATCCAGGAGGAGGAGAAAACGTAGACCTTGACTCATACCTTTCAAACGTAGATATGATAATGCCAGATGGTAATACCTATGTAAAAAATAAGTTTGAAAGAGCTGTAGGTGTAGAAATAGAGACTACTGGGTATAGTGATAGAATAGATGATTTCAACTCTTCTCAGTTTGATTTTGAAGAATCATATGATGGAAGTATAAATGTAAATGATGAAGAGTATAAAGGAGCAGAATATATATCCCATCCTATGGCAGGAGATTATTTATTTAGACAAATAGATAATATGGGTAACTATCTGTTAGATAACGACTTTGAAGTAAACAGAAGCTGTGGACTACATATACATATAGATGCTAGAGATTTATTCTACGAGCAACTAAAAGGTATATTAATGGTAACAAAAACTTTTGAGGATATTATATTTAAGATAGTTCCTCCTTCAAGAAGTAAATCTAGATGGTGTAAAAGAGTACCTATGTCTAAACATAATATCAACAGAATAAATTCTAACTCTGATCTAATTGAATCTTGGTATGAAAGTTCTGATTGTTATCCAGATTTTGATAAGTATAATGACTCTAGATATCACGGATTAAACCTACACGCAAGAGTATATCTTGGAACTATTGAATTTAGATATCATTCTGGAACTAATAACCCTACTAAGATAAAGAACTGGATTACTATATGTCAATCTATTGTAGCTAAAGGAATAGAGCTTGGCGATGAAATGAGTCATAAAAAGACAGGCTTTGAATATAGTGATGAAGCAGTATGGCTAACATCGGTTGAAGAGAAAGATGTAACTATAGAAGATTTTATAAAAGTACTTGGTCTTGAGGAGTTACGTGGATATATATTAAGAAGAATCCATAAGCTCAATGGTGATAATTTAAATGTAGTAGATGATGTATATATACAGGACTACTTAAATGCTGTATAGTATATATAATATATATATAGTATATATAGCACAACCAACAGAGGTATTAACAATATAAGCGTTAAACGGCAGTTTGTCAAGTAAAAAATTATTTTATTTAATACTTGGTTAGTTTATATATAAGAGTTATATTTATTAGTAATAAATAGTTAAGGAAGGAACAGATGCCAGCAGTAGGATTTAAATACCCAGACGGAGAATACATATCTTTTGAAGATGTATTTGAGAATGGGAAACTAGAACTTGAAAGAATGGGTATAGTTATACCAATGTTAAAAGAATTGGCTAAACAAAGAGACCCAGATAGGAAGCCATCGGTAACTGAGTGTCTTATAGGTACTTGCGAGGCTTACCTTAAAAGAACAGAAGATTATTATATTGACCCACAAGAGCACGCATTTGCATTAGCAGGAACACTTCACCACTCAAAACTTGAAGGTAATGCCGATGAAGAAGTAGCTGAAATAGCTATGGAGGGAATGGATATAACTGGTATAGTTGACCTTTATGATGAAGAGACTAACTCACTTATAGACTATAAGAATGCTGGCTCATATAAGGTGGCACAGGTACTTGGCTTAGATTTTTACTTAGAGGATGACCCAACTGGAGCCGTATATTTACGTAATGGTAAGTGGGGTAAAAAAGGAGAACCGAAGAAGGTAAAAAGATATTGGGCAAATCCTGAAAAAGCAGACCTTGGTGATTGGGAGTGGCAAATAAATTGTTATAGGTATATGTTGCAAAGACAAGGTAAAGTAATAGAGAATATGTATGTACAGATAACTGTGCGTGATGGTGGCATACAAGCGTCACGAGATCGTGGTGTTGAGCATAAGATATATCTAATAGATGTGCCGTATATACACAACGACCATATAATAGAAAAGTTTACTACTAAAAGAGATGCATTACTTGAAGCTATAAAACTTAACAAGCTACCAGAAATGTGTAGCGAAGAAGAAACCTGGGGAGGTAAGAAGTGTGAAAGCTATTGTGATGCAAGAGATGTATGTCCATATGTTAATAATAAATCTAAGGAGCTAGAATTTGGCTAATAAAAAAGATAAGATTGTAAAGGTAGAAGAACCTACTTTAGAGCAATCACTTGCTAAAAAGCATAAAGAAATTTCTCAACGAACTACACCAAAGGCTTATGTAAAGACGAGACCAGATGGTTTTGATTATGTAGAAGAATCCTATATGCGTAATGAGTTGACGAAAGAATACCCTGTATGGTCTTGGTCAGCCGCAGGGAATAATCCAGTACAGTTCTTAGGAGCTGAGTGGGTTATAGTAACTGGTGTTTTAAGAGTTGAAGACAATGGTGTGGTAAGGGAGTTCTTTTCTCCTGGTTCTGCAAGAGTTCAATTCAAACGTGGGAAACCACACACCGCTGAACACGTCATTGATGTAGATAAAAACTTAGCGAGTGCTAATACTAATGGATTCAAGCGTGCTGTAAACAGACTTGGTAATATAGCTGATGATGTTTATAGAAAACAAGACCTTACTTTATCTGATGAAGATGTAGATAAATTAGAAGAAAAGATGGAAGGTCTTTCTGAAGAATGGAAAGACAAGATAATGCGAAGTGTCTTCAATGGCGAGGTTATCAAACCAGACCTAGAAAAAGTAATGAGTAGAATCGATCAATTAATAAAAGAAGAACAGGAGAATAAGAATGGCTGATGTCGGAACAATACTCGACAGCTCTAAGAGTCAAGACTCTTGGTATGACCCAAAACAAGACTTCTCTGGTGTTATGCCAGAAGGTGAGTATAAAGCTCACGTTAAGTCTTTAAATATAAAAAGAAATGTAGTTGTTAAAGGCAAGTTTCTTTCAGATATTTATGAAGTGGTTTTTACCGTAGCTGAGGAGAATAATGATATGGAATACCAAGATGACAAAGGTAAGAGTGTAAGTGGTTCTGCTTTTGTCGGTAGGGATTTCCGTTCAAAAGGTTTCTTTAGATTTAAGAAGCCTAATAAAAAAGAATACCCTAACCTAAGCGAAAATATGGGTTCTAATAGGTCGTATATGGAACTTGTTAATTCTTTTGGGTTAAATATGGAAGAAGTTGATGGTAAGTTTTTTCTACCAGAACTAGATGCGAGTGATATAGAAGGTTTGCCTGTAATAGCAAAGATATATCACGAAAAATGGACTACTAGTGAAGGTGAAGAGAAGGTAACACCTAAAGCTGCTATGATATTTAATTGGGAAGATGGTGATAAGAAAGAGGAAGAACTACCTTTTTAGTTAGTTGTTAGTTAATGAGGGCTTAGATTTTTATATTATTTCTAAGCCCTCTTTTTTGTAGAAAGAGGAACGAATGGTTTTTAAAAATATAGAAGATGTAGAGCCTATGTTAAAAAAGATAAGCATAGAAAAGACAGCTGATATGACTGAAAAAGATGTAGAAGATTTTTGTGAGTGGGTCTGTGCAAAAGCAACAAGGCTTGGATTTGATGTGAGAGTTTTAGATGAAAATAAAAGATTGGATTAAGATAGAAGAATCTATAACTGATCTTATGGGTTGGGATGAGGGTATAAATGTTATGTGTGAAGCTCATAGAGAAGTCGCGCCAAAAAAACCCATATATGAATTGAGTAAACGTGAAGATAAAAAGATTATATTTAGACTAAGAAAAAGATATTCACAGTACAGAGGAAATACAGATAGATGATACCCCTAATTTTAAATAAGAAAGGATTCCTTTTTTATGTGGGGCTGTCAAAAGTTAATCTGATAATTAAAGGTTGGCACTTTTATCCTCTGTGTCTGGTGGGCTGGGGCTCTAGTGTCTAGCTATCCTCAGCCTTTTGTTTTTATTAAAGGAGAATAGATGGCTAAAGTAAAGAAGAATAAAAAAACATACAAGGAGTTAATAAAAGAGATAGAACTTCTTGAATCAATAGTTATGTACTACAGGGATTACCTTGAACGTATGGGATTGTTGATAGAAAATTACATAGAGATGAACGAAGATACTGAAAAATTAGTTAAATACATAGAAGAGAAGGGACAGAAACTTGAAAATAAATGGAATGAAAAAACATAATTTTAATAGCAAGTGCTCATTATGTGACGAGAAAAAAGATAAATACACTGCTGTATTATCATCTACTCATAATTATATATTATGTTTATCTTGTTATCCTAAATATGATAAGCTGGATAATTCAGGAAAAAAATGGATGGAAGCAGAATATATGGATGGTACTTCATTAGAAAACAGGTATGGGAAAGGAGAATAGTATGGCTGAATTTCTTTTAGGATTGATATTGGGTTCAATCCTCACATTCACAGGTCTATATTGGTACTCTGAGTGGAGGTAAGTAAACTTAAAAAACAAGTAATGCTTTGTGGTCATAAGGAATACTATACTAAGCGTGCTAAAACAGAAGATATATGTGTTAGTTGCGAAAAAACTCTTAGAAGAAAAGTAAGGAGATATTATTATGCCAAGTAAAAGCAAGGCAAAAGGAAATAGATTCGAGAGATTGTGTGTTAAGATAGCCACATCTTTTGGATTAAACGCTCAACGAGCTTGGGGTTCTGATGGTAGGTCTATGGGTGAGCATCAAGAAGTTGATATTAAAATAGAGCATTATAAAGTACAATGCAAAACAAGAAAGAGGATAGCAGAATGGTTGAAACCAGGGAAAGAAGTGGATATACAGGTCGTAAAAGAGGACGCAGGGGAGGTTTTCGTAATCCAGCCTTTAGAGAAATGGTGCGAAATGGTGAAATCTCTCCAAGCGCAGAAATAACTCCAAAGAACTTAAGAAGAAAAAACGGAGATCCAGAACATAGCAATAGTATTGAATATAGAAGAAAGACATATGCTAATATGGAAACTCTTATTAATTACTTTGGCGAGGATTGGTTTGATTTTGATGGTATTATAAGAGATGAAGATGAAAAGTCTCATAGAAAAATAGCTGGAAGGTCAAGTAAGATGTTTAAATGTTTTGCTTGTGATAGACCTTGGTCTCCAGGATTAAATGTAAAATCAGAATATTATGATAAGTCTTTGTTTAAGAACATACCTATGGAGAAAAAGATATGTCGAGAATGCGACGATGTCCTACCTGCGGTAGCAGATTAAAGCACGAGGACTACACTAAAAGAATAGAGAAGAAAAGATTATCAAGGGATAAACTTACGCTTGAATCTATAGATGATATGTTTGATGGTACCTCTCTATATTTTGAGATTAATGATTTGGATAAGTATTCTTTCTTATCTGAAACAGAAGATATACAGGATATAGTTATTAGAAAAATGATCAGACAATACATACACGAAAAATTCTATAAACGTGGGTATGGTCTTAAGTATCTAATAGGTATGATTAAAAACGAGAACTCAGCTTATGGGCTGAAAAAAGAATATGAAAGGAAGTCACTTGACAGAATCCCACCAAAAATCGATTAAAATATATAATGAGAATTGTATGAAAACAATGGGAAGAATGGAAGATAAATCTGTTGACCTTATAATAACAGACCCTCCCTATGGTATGAAGTTTAGAAGTAATCATAGAGCTGAGAGATATGAGGGAATACATTGGGATGATAATCTCGATTGGGTTGAAGATTGGTCTTCTGAATCTTATAGGATATTAAAAGATAATACTAATATGTATGTGTTTTGCTCTTTCCATAATGTAGATATATTTAAACAAGCTCTTCAACGAGACTTTATGATTAAAAATATATTGATATGGGAAAAGAATAATACAAGTATGGGCGATTTAAAAGGTGATTATGCCCCTAAATATGAAATGATATTGTTTGTTTCAAAAGGTAGAAGGTTATTAAATGGTGGTAGAGACCCTAATATATTTACATTTGCGAGGACAGGAAATAAATTACATCCAACGCAGAAACCAGTTGAGCTTATATCATATCTTATTAGTAAGAGTTCTGATGAAGGTGATTTAGTATACGACCCATTTATTGGTTCTGGCACTACAGCTGTATCAGCTTATAATAATAATAGGAAATGTATAGGATCAGAAATAGATGATACTTACTATGAAGTATCTTTAACGAGGGTTGAGCACCTAGAAAGACAGGGTACATTGCTTGTTTAGTGAATCAACAGAGAAGTCTTTGCTTGCATCTGTAATAATGCAACCTAGCAACTTAGACTTAGCAAAGAAATGGATAGAAGAACCGAGTGTTTTCTATAATGATTTTCATAAAAATATATGGAATACTATATTATCTCTACATAATAAAAGAGAAGATATAGATGTAGTTAGCGTTGTTCATAACTATCCACAGAAAAAATATATAGGTAAGCAGTTGTCTTATGAGATAACTGAAATAGCTACGTCGGAAGCTACACCTTCAAGAGCAGAATACTATGCTAAAATGCTACACGGATATTGGCTTAGAAGAGAACTTGGTAATTACTCCAAGAAGCTTGGTGGTTTAACGGAAGATAACTCAAACGATATAAGTGATTTACTTAATGAATCACATACTCTGATAGGTAACCTTATAAAGCTACAGCCAACAAAAGAGTTTAGTATGGATGATTTGCTTGAAGAAACTAGACAGTCTATATTTAACAGGAAAACAAATATTAAAACTGGTATAAGTAAGTTTGATAAAGTTATATCTGGTATGACTAGAGGTGAAATAACTATTATAGCTGGTAGACCAGCGAATGGTAAGACTACGGTAGCAGCTAATATAGCTAGAAACCTGGTGATGAGTGGATATAGGGTAGCTA
>Ga0208013_1001500_pt1 | contig 10750 bp, 12 predicted proteins | sample 16_taG_FD_184091 | JGI IMG/M metagenome (GOLD analysis project Ga0208013, IMG submission 184091) | Marine viral communities from the Subarctic Pacific Ocean - 16_ETSP_OMZ_AT15313 metaG (SPAdes) (version 2) | ecosystem: Environmental > Aquatic > Marine > Oceanic | place: Pacific Ocean | collected...
CTTTAAAATTTTATAATGGAACAACCGTTAAAACGGTGACAACAAGCTAATGGCAACATATTCAACACTAAAAGGTTTTACGATACAATCACTTGCGAGTGATCCTGTTGCAACCTCGACAGCTGGAGGAACATGGGCTAGTGGTACGGCTATGAATGCAGGTCACAATGCGGGAATGGGAGCTGGAGTAAGTGATTCAGCTTGTTTTGGTTGTGGTGGATATTCTAGTCCATCAACTGGTAATGGAACATTTACTGAAGTTTGGAATGGATCTACATGGACAGAAAGTGGAGACATGAATAATGCTCGATACTATGGAGCTGCAGGTGGAACATCTACGTCTGGAATCGCTGCGGCGGGAGACGATACTTTTCCTGGAGCAGGTCCGGTAGCTTCTGACCATACTGAAACTTTTAATGGAAGTGCCTGGACAGAAGTAACGGGTTGCGGAACAGCTCGATATGCTTGTGCAGGTGCAGGAGCTGACAATGAAGCTTTCATGCTTTTTGGAGGAGCAACTGCTCCAACAACGTATACAGCTAATACCGAATTATGGAATGGTTCATCATGGACTGAAAAGGCAGATTTAAATAATGCTAGAAAAGGAAATCTTCAAAGTGGAGCAGGTACCTCTACTTCTTGTCTATTAGCCGGAGGGCAGACTGGAGGATTTCTTGCATATGTCGAACAATGGGATGGAACTTGTTGGTCGGAAGAAGCGGATTTAAATACAGCAAGAGGATACGGAACAAATAATTCTACAAATGGAACTACTTCTATTTATGCTGGTGGATCTCCCACTTCACCTGGAGTACTTACAGAATATTTTGATGGTTCAACTTGGACTGAAGTAGGAGATTTAGCTACTGGACGTCAATCTACATATGGTAAAGGAGGATCTATTACAGCTGCGTTAATAAGTGGAGGGTCGCCAGGTAATTTATCAACTACAGAGGTATGGTCAATACCTGCAACCGTGAGCGTCGCTCAAGAAGGACAGGTTTGGTACAATACAGCAAGCAATGTTATGAAAGGCTTCACTAAAGGATATGCAACAGGAGCTTGGGCTGCAGGAACTCCAGTTAACACAACTAGAGCAGAACTCGGCGGATTCGGTAGTACGACCGCAGGTATTATTGGTGGCGGTGGACCCCCATCAGACAATAAAGTGGTAGAATCTTTTAATGGGTCAACTTGGACTACAGTTAATGTTCTTAATAGTGCAAAAACTTATCCAGGAGCTGGGGGAACTCAAACAGCTGGTATCATGATGGGTGCGCCCGGAACGAATACTGAAACTTGGGATGGAACAAATTGGAGTGAAACTGCTGATATGAATCAGGGTCGAACTCAAGCTTACCCTTCGATTGCAGGAACGACAACAGCTATGATTATAGCCAGCGGAAATCCAGGAGATATGACACATGCAGAATCTTGGGACGGAACGTCTTGGGCAGCAACAACAAGTGTTAATACAGGTAAACATGGAGGAGGCGCTGCGGGAACGCAAACTTCAATGATTACCTTTGGTGGTTATCCCCCAACTGCTTCGAATGCAACGGAATCTTGGGACGGCACGGCATGGACAGAAACAACGGATATGGGAACGAGTAGATATCACTTTGGAAATTCAGGAACATCTAATCAATCTGCAATGTGTGCTGGAGGAACTTATCCACCAGGACAACGACAACAAATTTGTGAACAATGGGATGGTAGTGCTTGGACGGAAGTAGCTGATTTATCAGGCACTCGAGAAGCGGGAGCTGGAAATGGTACTTTAGAATCCGCAGGTTTATATACAGGCTTAGGCCCTGCAGGAGCGGGTACGAATGAAGTGGAGATATGGACAGGCCCTACAACATTTACAATTAAGACGTTTACCTCATCATAAATTTTTTTTATGATGATTTTACTATCATCCTATATTTTATAGGATAAATAGGACTTGCTTTTAATTTTAAAAACACTATATTGGAGAAAGAATGAATAAAGGAAAACGTAATATCCAACAACACGCAGATAAAGAAGTTAAACATCTAATGGCTTTATTAGATAAGTCTGATGTTAGTGAATTTAAATCTATGGTTCCTGAACTTCAGGATACCTGGAGAAAGAAACAAATGTTTAGAACAGAAACTGAAATGCGTTTCTCGGTTCTATCTGATAATAAGTATGGATCGAATGCTGCGAAGTATTGGCAATCGGTTAGAGAACAAAATACTCACTTTGAAAACCTCATGCATCTTTCCTTTGATTACCGAAAGAATGATGTTGAAATTGAAAAACTACAACATAAAATTAAAAATTCTAAAGAAGATAAGTTTGAAAAGAAACTAGCTAGAATTGAATTAGAAGAAAAGCTTTATGGACGAGCCAATATGGAACTGGTGGCCAAAGCTCGAATGAGAGAAATTTCAACCTGGTCTAAACTTAAGAAAGAATTTCATGATGGCAGTTTTGATGATAAGGATGTTAACACCCATCAAGCCGAATCATACATGCATCAACTCGAACACAAGAAAGCAACGTTGACTCCAGGATCCTCACAACCTGAAGTCTTTAATGTTCTAGGTCAACTAGAAACTTTAAAACGTGTGAGAAAATCGGGAGAATTAAAGTATGATGGTGCCAATCGAAAAAGTATTTCTAAGAAACAAAAGGCTTGAAGCTCAACCTCAGAATCAAAGAACAAGTACTTTCTATAAAAAAGTAAGAGACTCCATAAAGAAAAGAGGAATGGTTAATCCTTTACTTTGTATCGAAACTGAAGAATGTGAAGGTCAAAAATATATGTGCTGTATTGGTAACAATCGTTATCTCGCTGCTCATGAATTAGGCATCAAAGAAGTTCCCATTAAAATTGTCACTAGCCAAGTCCCTGAAGATTTAATGGCAGCGACGAGAGATTATATTCCTACCGAAGCAGAAGGATACCCCCCACGTGCAAGGGCATATGAAGCCACTCAAAAATAAAAAAATCTTTTTCCTTGCCGGTTTTCCACGCGCAGGAAATACATTACTTACGTCTATCCTTAATCAAAATCCTGATGTTTGTTGTACCCCGAATAGTATTACTTTGGAGATTATGAAAGATTTATTTCTTCTTAAAAAAATAGATACTTTTCAAAATTTTCCTGATGAAGAGTCTTTAAACAATGTCATGGATGAAGTTTATAATCTTTATTATAAAAATTGGAATTATAAGTATATCATTGATCGAGGCCCTGCAGGAACGGTAGGAAATCTTATGTTATTAAGAAAGCATTTGAAGCAAGAGATCAAAGTTATTTTTTTAGTTCGACCTATTCTAGAGGTACTAGCCTCATGGGTGACATGGGCAAATAGAACTCCCGATGCCTTCATACGAAAAGGGTCTAAGAATTCTACGGATATGTGCCATAAGTTAATGAGTAAAGACGGACAAATTGTAAAAGAACTTTTATGCATGCAGAATTTATTAAAGCCCGAAAATAAGCACATGGTTCATTTTGTAGACTACCATGAGTTAGTAGGAAAACCCCATCAAACCATTAAAGGAATCTATGAATTCTTAGGTATTTCTTCCTTTAAACATCGCTTTGTTGATCTAGATCAAGTAGTGGTTAATGGATTAGGTTATGATGATACGATCATGGGAAAAGATATGCATACTATTGAAACAAAAAAATTGATTAAAACTAAAACCCATGTTAATATTCTTCCTAAAGAAATTATAAAGCAATATGGAAAGATTAAATTTATATGAAACTTTCAATGAACTTTGAGTCTATATTTTTAGGGCAATCCGTTTTAAAATATCAAGTCCCTTTAGAAGTCTTTGTTGGGCTTAACGAGCTTTACGAAACTAACAAGAAACATTTACCGAATGCTAATAAACAACTCGCAGGAAAAATTCCTGATGAAGTGTCTTTATTTTATGCAGGACCCACGAACAAAAAAATGCATCAACACAGTTTTGTATCCGAAGATATTTTAAAATGGTTCTATTCTATGTTTGATCATTATCTAAAATGGAACAAGACCCAAGACTTTAACATGAATATTAATTCCATCTGGGTGAATGAGATGAAAGCAGGAGATTATAATCCTGTACACATTCATCAGGGAACAGTTTATACAGGACTCTCTTCAGTGATGATTCTTAAACTTCCCAAAGATATGGGTCCAGAACCGGCTCGTCCAGATCAACCGATGAATGGACAACTTCAGATATTAGGAAGTGCTAATGGTCAATTTGTAACTTCTGACTATTCTCCGAAAATGACAATAGGAGACTTCTATGTTTTTCCTTATGATGTGAGACATGTCGTTTATCCTTTTACCAATAAAAAAGCAAAAAGAAGAACACTGGTTTGTAATTGCGATGTTACCTATGATTCAGTGGCTTCAAGGACGGCTGGATAATGTTATTTGAACCCAAATGGAAATCTTTAATGGCTAATACGGTAGGGCCTATCTTTAGTCCGGAACAGTGTCAGAATATTATTGACATGGGTCATCAGCAAAAAGCAGAAGAAGCGAAGGTAGGACAGAAAGATAAGCCCGGTGGAGGTTACGACACTAAAAAAAGAATTACCACGATCAGCTGGATTCCTTTTAAAGCGATGCCCGAGATGTATAAAATTATTGAACGAACGATGCGTCAAGTCAATGGAAATCATTTTGGTTTTGATGGGATGCAGCTTACCGAAGTTGCACAATTTACCGAATATCCTAAAGGGGGATTTTATGACTGGCATATGGACGCTGAAGTGAATTGTCGTTTTGAACCTCCGGTTAGAAAAATTTCTATGACTATTTTACTTTCTGATCCTTCCGAGTTTGTTGGCGGGGATTTAGAATTTATGACAGAAGGTAATAAACCTCCTCAACTCTTGCAAGGGCAAGCCATTTTCTTTTGTAGCATGATTCGTCACCGAGTAAGCAAAGTTAAGAAAGGGGTTAGACGCTCGTTGGTGATGTGGTTCGGAGGACCTCCCTTTAAATGAACCGAGAAATTTTATTCCCGACTCCCATTTATATGAAAATGGTTAAGGATCCACAAAAATTAAATAAGTATTTATACCCCCTTATTAAAGCTTGGAGTAAAAAAGATAAAACTGAAAAAAAAACCAATGCGGGCGGTGGCTGGCACAGTCCCACCGATATGAATTTTAAAAAAGAGTATGAACCTTTGACTACTGAACTCTTCACTATGCAGGAAGAAATCTATAAAGACTATGGGATGAAACCACAGCCTGGACTCGGCAATATGTGGGCCAATATTAACTATCCTGGTGCCTATAATCTGCAACATATTCACCCCAACTCTCAATGGTCGGGTGTTTACTATGTAAAAGTCCCTAAAAATTCAGGAAGACTGTTTGTTGAAGATCCAAGACCTGGACCTAATATTGTTCTACCCAGAAGAATGCCAAATTTACCCAGAGCTTTATGGAGAGTTGTACTTTATCCAGCCATCGAAGGACAAATGATTATGTTTCCCGCATGGCTACCTCATGGGGTAGAAATCAATGAGTCTAAAGAAAAAGGAGAAAAGGGATGGCGTGTGTCTGTTTCTTTCAATTTTATTCAAATAGATAAAGACGGGAAGAGGGGATAAATGATGTGGCCCACTTTAATCGTTGATAATTTTTTTGATGATCCCGATAAGGTTATAAATTTTTCTAAACAACTGACGTATAAACGAGCGGAAGATCATCATTGGCCAGGGACACGATCACCTCAATTAGATAAAGCGGATAAACCGTTTTTTGATTGGTCAACTAAAAAAATAATGACGTTATTATTTCCTATGAACATTCACCAGATTAAATGGAATGCTCTTCAGTTTTTTCAAAAAATTCCTTACAAAACATATGGTAAAAGTGGATGGATTCATCGGGATTATACCAGTGAATTTACTGCAATTATTTATTTAAGTCGTCATCCGAAGAGTGGAACAAGCCTTTATAAACCTAAACATTTCTCTTCTGATGCTCTTTACACCGATAAGAAAAGAAAATTCTTTAAAGATCTCAAAGCACCCTCCTCACAGGAACAATGGAGAAAGAAGGCTAATGATGTTTTTGAAAAGAGTGTAGACCTCCATTCTAATTTTAATCGATTAGTTCTTTTTGATGGCCATCAATGGCATGGAGCTGAGAATTATGGTACAGAGAAAGAGGATCGTTTAACTTTAATTACTTTTTTTATCACCGTGGTAGGAGAAGGAGGGGTCCCCATTCATTATCCGGTCCCTATGATGAGGCGTCAATGAGTTTTAAAACAAAAAAATATCAAGTCATTAGACAAGCGCTTTCCAAAGAGCTGGCAAACTTTATCTTTAATTATATGATGCTGCAAAGAGATGCCGTAGATTGGATGTTTAACAATAATAAAATAAATCCTGCTAATCCTTTTGTAGGTACAAGACAAGATCCCCAAATTCCTGGAGCCTATTCGCGATATGCAGACTGGGTTATGGAGACATTACTTCAGTATATGCGTCCTGTTATGAAAGCAAAAACAGGGATGGATTTAATTCCTACGTATTCGTATACACGTCTCTATGAAAAAGGAAATATTTTAAAACGACACAAAGATCGACCCAGCTGTGAGATCTCCACGACTTTACATTTAGGAGGAGACGAATGGCCTATTTTTCTAGATCCTACAGGAGGCGATTTTGTCGTTGATGAATATAAAAATATTCATAAACCTGGAGCTCCCAAAGGAGTTCAAGTCGATTTAAAAGTAGGAGACATGCTTATTTATGCAGGGTGTGAACTCGAGCATTGGCGAGAACCTTTTCAAGGCAATGTTTGTTCTCAAGTATTCCTGCATTATAATCATGCCAATGGACCTTTCGCTAAGACTAATCTGTACGATAAACGCCCTCTGCTAGGCATTCCTAAATAGTTGATATCCCCAAAAATATAGTATAATTGTATCCTAAACGGATTTTTCTATGTTACAAAAAGTAGGATTTTTACCAGGATTCAATAAACAAGTTACCTCTACCGGTGCCGAAGCGCAGTGGACAGGAGGGGACTATGTACGTTTTCGGTATGGAACTCCTGAAAAGATAGGCGGCTGGCAACAACTCGGTGAGGATAAACTCACAGGAGCCGGCAGAGCCTTACACCATTTTGATGATAATGCTGGTATTAAATACGCAGCCATAGGAACTAACCGAATGTTATATGTTTATTCAGGGGGTCAGTACTATGACATTACCCCTATTAAAAATACGATTACCAGTTGTACTTTTTCAACCACGAGCGGCGACCCTGCGGTGACTATTAACTTTCCGAGTCCTCATGGAATGTCGGAAGATGATATTGTTCTCTTAGATACCGTCACTGCACCTCCGGGTTCAGGATACAATGATGCTGCGTTTGAAGATAAAAAATTTATGGCAACTTCGGTTCCTACAGCAACTACCATTACCATTACGATGACGAGTAACGCCTCAGGAACAACGAGCGCAGTAGGAAGTTGTAGAGCTCAAACGTATTATAGTGTGGGACCTGCTCAAGAATTAGGAGGCTTTGGCTGGGGAACCGGTCAATGGTCGGGAACGGCTTCAGGTCCAGCAACAACAACTCTGGCAACTACTTTATCAGACACCACAACAACGGATGTGGTTCTAACTAACACAGCAGCCTTTCCTACTTCTGGAGAAATTAGAATAGGAACAGAGGATATTAGCTTTACCGCTAACGATACTTCAACCAACACCTTAAGTGGAGGAGCGAGAGGAGTAAACGGAACGACGAAAGCAACTCACACCGCAGGCGTAGCCGTCACTGATATTTCAGACTATGTGGCTTGGGGGGAAGCGTCTTCCGCTGACTTTACGATTGAACCAGGAATGTGGATTTTAGATAACTATGGGACTAAACTGATTGCTTTAATTTATAACGGCGCATGTTTTGAATGGGATGCGGCGGCAACCAATCCTACGGGAACACGAGCAACGATTATTAGTGGAGCCCCTACAGCTTCCAGACACATGTTGGTATCCCCAACAGATCGTCATTTAATTTTCTTTGGAACGGAAACAACAATCGGAACGACAACCTCTCAAGATGCGATGTTTATAAGGTTCTCGGACCAGGAATCGCTAAGTGATTACACACCAACCTCAACGAATACAGCAGGAACACAAAGACTTGCCCAAGGTTCTAAAATTATGGGAGCCATTCGAGGTCGGGATGCTATTTATATTTGGACGGATTCAGCTCTTTTCTTAATGCGTTTTGTAGGCCAACCGTTTACCTTTTCTTTTGAACACGTAGGAACCAACTGCGGATTAATAGGAAAGAATGCTTGCATGGAAGTGGATGGGACTGCTTTCTGGATGTCAGAAAATGGTTTCTTTCAATACTCTGGTCAACTTCAATCGATGCCATGCTTAGTAGAAGACCATGTTTTTGAAGGCTTAAACTCTACACCACGAAATTTAATTAATGCTGGACTGAATAACCTCTTTGGAGAAGTCAGTTGGTTTTATTGTAGTTCAGGGTCTAATGTCGTGGATCGGGTAGTAACTTATAACTATTTAGATTCTAGTACTAAAAGACCTATTTGGACAACAGGTTCATTACCTCGTACGGCTTGGGCCGATTCTTCAGTATTCGATAAACCTCATGCCTGTTATTATGACAACTCAGATGATGCTTCCTACGATGTGGTGGGTAATACCGACGGGATTACTATCTATTATGAACACGAAACAGGGACCGATCAAATCAATGCAGGGGGAGCAGTTACGGCAGTGACGGCTAATGTTATTTCAGGAGATTTTGATATTACTCAAAAACGAGCAGCCCAAGGGCAACTTTTAGGAGCTCCAGACATTAGAGGAGATGGTGAGTACCTTATGAAGATAAGAAGATTTATTCCTGACTTCATCAGTCAAACTGGAAACACACAAGTGACCTTATTGTTAAGAGATTATCCTAATGATTCGTCAGCGAGTTCTTCGTTAGGACCCTTTACAATCACAAGTACCACTGATAAAGTGGACACACGCGCACGAGGAAGAGCTATTGCGCTTAAAATAGCAAACACATCCACTTCTGAGAACTGGAAGCTGGGCACATTTAGACTGGATATACAACCAGATGGGAGAAGATAATGGCAGTTAGCAATCAAGGAGGCGTTAAAAATTATTTGGGTAACCAGAAAATGGTTAAGGCTCCCTTACATTGGCAGTCTGCCCCTAATCATCCTAAAACAGAACTCGCTTATATTACAGACGCAGAGAAAAAATTACTTATTAAAAAAGATTTACATAAATCCTTACATGGTGGAGTGAACCGAGGACCCGCAGGCATCATGAGTTTAAATGGTTGGGGATCATCTGATTCTAGCCAAAATAGAGCGGGTGCAGATATTAGTGCTTCTATGGATAGAAGCGGTAGTGATGCAGGGTGGAGTGCACCTGGAGGACATACGAGTCCTCATGCTAAATCTCCTGCTGAATTAAAAGCAATAGCTGATCAAGCAGGTTCATCTACAGTCATGCCGGAATCTTTTTACGGGAGAACGTACAAAGATAAAACTAGAGGCGGAGGACTAGGTGCTTTATTAAGAGCTGGACTCAGTATCTTTGGAGGAATTCCAGGTAAACTTATGAGTGGAATTATGACCGCTAAAAATTGGGCCGGGAATCAGGGAAGAAACTTATGGAGTGGAGCTCAAAACTTTGGTGAAGGAGTTAAAGAATTTAGTGAGCATGATAACTTAATGTCTTATTTAAATCGAAATAAAGTACAAGCCGTAGAAAGTATCCCAACTAACCAAGAGATTATTGGTGAAAGAATAGGAGAGTATTGGCGTCAACCATCAAATGTAATGCAAGATAACCTAACTACTAACATGGGAGACACTAATCAGTTCAATGATCCTTACTTTTTAGCGCCAGGAGCTAAAGATGGTGGAAGGATTGGATATAAATGGGGAGACAGTGTGAACCCAGAAGAATCAGAGGAAAATATATTGGAATTTATGCAAGACCAAGGTGTTCCAAGTGGAGAGATGGTAGAAGCAGGACCCACAGAAGAACAAATATCTATGGTTATAGATATGGATGGTAGAGGAATGGGGATAGATGAGATTATGTCTTTTACTCAATTAGGTAAAGAGGACATTCTAAATATTTTAGGAATAGAAATGGCGCAAGGCGGTATCGCGAGACTTTTATAATGGCAAAAATTAAAACTCCACTACCTAAAGTTAAAGCTAAAAAAATGCATTGGTTAGATAAACTCTATATGGGGATAGCAGGTCTTGCTCCTTTTAGTAAGCATCCCAATTTATATAGAAGTTTATCCGGAGGTAGTGAGTTAGGAGCACGTAGACTAGCTAAATTAAAAGCTGCTAGGATAGCTAAATATGGCAAATTGGGAGCGAGAGGAGTCGGCGGAGTCAGCGCCCTTCTTAATCCTTGGACTGCTATTCCGATGGCAGGAACGTATTTAGCTCAACATTTAGTCGGCAACGCTTTAGAACCTTACAAGAATCAAGACGTAGAGAACACAGGATTTTTTTTCGATAATAGAGGAATCAGTGCGGCAGGAAACGAACGATTATTACAAGAACGACTAGCACGAGAAGACTTAGCTGCTAGAAGAAACTTAGCAAGAGAAGAAGGAGTAGGATTTTGGGAACGTGCTAGAATGAAAAGCGATGGAGGCATCGCAAGGTTATTATAATGGCAAAAATTGTACAGGCATTAACCAGAGCAAGTAGAGAATAT
>Ga0208013_1001502_pt1 | contig 10748 bp, 16 predicted proteins | sample 16_taG_FD_184091 | JGI IMG/M metagenome (GOLD analysis project Ga0208013, IMG submission 184091) | Marine viral communities from the Subarctic Pacific Ocean - 16_ETSP_OMZ_AT15313 metaG (SPAdes) (version 2) | ecosystem: Environmental > Aquatic > Marine > Oceanic | place: Pacific Ocean | collected...
CGTAGAAGGAACAGTTGTTCGTGTTCCACCAGGTGGTGGTCGTAAGCATCCTAATCAAGAGATGATTGAAGTAGACACTAGAAAGATTCTATTCATTGTTGGTGGTGCTTTTGTAGGCATTGATAAGATTGTAGAAAATAGAGTCAATACAAATCCTGGAATTGGTTTTGGTGCTTCACCAAAGACAGATGCTATTAATAGTTGTTGTACTAGAAAACATATCAGAACACAAGACCTTCTCAAATATGGATTGATTCCAGAATTTATGGGTAGATTTCCAATCATAGTTGGACTTGATAAATTAACTGAAGAAGAATTAGTTAGAATTCTAATTGAACCGAAAAATAACATAATTTCACAATTTAAGAAATTATTCTCACTAGATGGCGTAGAGTTAGAAGTCGGCGATGAGGCTTTATGTGCGATAGCCAAAGTGGCAAACGAAGATACTACAGGTGCGAGAGGACTACGAAGTGTAATAGAGAAGTCATTACTAAAGGTACAGTTTACACTTCCAAAATTGGCAAACAAAGGTCTTATAAAGGTTATTATTACTAAAGAATTTATTTTAGGTGATACAACCGACCCAATTTTAGTATATGCCGAAGACAAAAAGGAGACAGAACAAAGTATAAATGAGTAAATTTTATAATAAAGGAAAACAAACAAAGAGTAATTTTATATATAATCATCAAATAAAATTTGATACCTTGCGAGTTGTAGACAGAAATAAAACTCCGCTAGGAATAATGAAGAAGGAAGATGCCCTAGCACTTGCTAAAGAACAAAATTTAGACTTAATATTGATTGTAGAACAGGCTAAACCGCCAGTTGCTAAAATTATTGAGTTAAATAAACATATCTATGAGCAACAAAAGAACGAAAAAGAAATGGCTAAAAAAGCCAGAGCGGCAAGAATAGATACAAAAGAAGTGAAGTTTAAACCTAATATTTGTGAACATGATTTGCTTATAAAATTAAAACACGCACAAGAGTTTTTAGATAACGGAGCAAAAGTGAAAATAACAATACAAATGCGAGGAAGAGAAAACTCTAATAGTTCAGAAGTGTTTAATCACTTCAAAGAAGCAATTGAGACACATTTGATTAATTTTAAATATGATTCACGATTGGCATTAAATGGAAATAGAATAATAGGAGTATTATTTAGAGATGGCTAAACGACCACCTAAACAAAAGAAACCAAAGTTTGATCCTAGGTCCAGAGGCACAACAGTTGAAGTAGAATACGACAACTTTGAGAGAGCCTTACGACTCTGGAAGAGAAAATGCTCAGATGCAGGAACAGTGCAAGAGGTCCGTGAACGCCAGGCTTATACAAAACCTACTGAAAAAAGAAAAAAGATGAAGGCTGCCGCCAAACAACGACAAAAACGTGAAATGACGAAAAATAAGTTACATAAGAAAAGATTATACTAAAACACTTGACTTTGTGTCTGAAATTTGTTATAATAGAGATAATAATGTGATGGATATTGAAATCCTAGATAAATTAGATGTGAGAACCATGCAAAAAGAGTGTGCTAGAGCATTACTCACTATGGATGGAACAAGTCACGGAATAGCCCGTTTTAATAAACAGGCACGACATAACTCTCAAAATTGGTACAAAGCAGTACTACGAGAGTATATAGAAGAACATGGTGGACTACCAAAAGATGTTGGTCCAGCAAAGAATTTAGTGTTATTTTCAGAAAAATTGGGGTTATAACCCCAAAAAAGTGAAAATATGCTAAATAAAACGTACTAAGAAATAGTTCTTAGTATATTACAGAGATGCCGAAAGGGTCTCGAAATTTAACTTGCTTAATATAAGGAGAATAGCATGACAACAATCAATAATAACTTTAACGTAAACACTCTAATCGATACTATCCAAAACGCCAAGCGTGACTGGATTAACACGGTTTTTATAGACGAAACTCAATCTAAGGCAGCCGTTGCTGTACTAGAAGCAGAGACATCATTCGCAAAATCACTTACAGAAACAACTCAAAAGTATTTTGACGCAATTACTGATGCCGTGTCTGTAAAATAATTTTAACAATTTAAAATAAGGAGAAAGTTTATGAACAGAGTAACTACATTAACCCTGCCCGACTTTCACAAAACATTGTTAGGATTTGACCGTTTGGTTGAAGACTTTCAATCTTTCAATAATGCCGGGTATCCACCATACAACGTAGAAAAAAGCGGTGACGATAAGTATCAAATTACAATCGCACTCGCTGGATTCGTGCGTGAAGATTTAACAATTGATGTACAGGAAGGAACACTTACTGTCTCAGGTGAGAAAGCCGAGGTAGAAACTGACGAGATTGAATATCTTCACAGAGGTATTGCCAATCGCAGTTTCACAAGAAACTGGGCATTAGCAGAATATGTTGAGGTAGTGGAAGCCAAAATGGAAAATGGTATGCTTTATGTTTCTTTAGAACGAATCGTTCCAGAGGAAAAGAAGCCAAAAACTATTAAAATTAAATAAGGAGAAAAGTTATGAATATCCGAAAGAAGATATTTACTTTTCTTGAACAATCGGGATATTCTAAAGCAATCAGAAAAGCAAATCGTCAGAGGCGCTATTCACTTGCGGAGGCTTTATCTAGAGAAAGGTTTTAATAGACGATTGACTTTAATTACAGAGTCTGTTATAATTAAAGAGAGGTACACATTGTGTGTCTCTCTTTTTTAATTATTTTTGCATAAATACATAGTATATAAGGATATGAGGGAGACTGATATAATGATTGAAAGTAAAGAAGACCAAAAAACACAATCTGCTGGACATTCGTTACTAACAATAGGCGAACCTAAACAGTATTATGTTGTAATGCATAATGACGATAAAACGCCGTTCGATTTTGTTATTGACATACTTATGGCTTTGTTTGGTCACGACAAGGGCACTTCGGCTGATTTGGCACACAAAATTCATTCAGATGATAAGGCAATTGTTGGTATGTATAATTTAGAAATAGCAGAACAAAAAGTTGAAGAAACTGTCAAAGCAAGTAGAGTTGCAAATTATCCTTTATCGGTGTCGTTAGAACCAACGACATAATTCACCATGCGTTACAGCATATTACAATATAATACCGATGATTTTAATCATGGAAGTGATTATTTTGCTAAAGTAACTGCGAATGTAGATTACGCATTATTACAAAGATTACCAATAAAAAATGAACTATCTTTAATAAAGGAAATTCATTTAGAAAGAAGTATACCTGGCTTGCCAGATTCTTTATATGTTGGTGTAGCCAGATTATCTAAAAAAGCATCACCATTCAATTCAGGTGTATCGTATGATTTGCCAAGTGCTAATATAGTTAGAAAAACTAATCATAAGTTTCAAGGCTCTAAAGCAATATGTACTGGAGTTGATAGAATTGTACTTTGTAGTGTATTACCATGTTATCCCGATAAACAAGATGGTGGCACTATAAGAGGTAAAGATACATTAGAAGATGTTAGACACTTATTGAATAAACTTAAACATACAAAATGCATAATAGCAGGTGACTTTCATCATACACCTGGCGATTTTAAACAATTAGATGACCTAATTAAAGATTATGGTTTCACATCATATCTTGATGACCATGATACATTTGTCCATCCAGACGGTAGCAAATTTAACTTAGACAGAATGATATCAAACATTCCAGGTTTGACTGTTGACAATATCAAAGTTCATCAACCCGACACCCCCGACCGACATCTAGCAATAACATACGAGGTACAGTACTCATAGATAAATAACTTTATGAGTGGATTAAGCAAACTAAATAATTTACATCATTTTGCATGGAAGTGTGCAGATGTAGAAGAAACAGTAGCATTTTATGAAGGCATATTAGATTTACCTTATGTCCATACAATAGAAAAAGACCACGTACCAAGCACCGGACAATACGCACCATACAAACATATCTTCTTTCAAATGACAGACGAAAGTTATATTGCTTTTTTTGATGTGGGCGATAATAAAGGTACAATTACAGATTGTGACGATTGGATTGTTCATTTTGCGTTTGAAGTCGATTCTAAAGAAGATGTTGATGCGTGGTATACAAAATTAACTGATAAAGGTATTGATGTAATAGGTCCAACTAATCACAATGATTGGATTTATAGCATTTACTTTTTCGACCCAAATGGGTTACGATTAGAAATTACAACAAGATTATCATGAGTATAGATAAAGCAAAAAAATTAGAGAAAAATGTAAAAGATTTGTTACATTATTATGAAATCTTTTTAAAAGACGGCAAATGTCGAGCAGTCAAATCTAGAAAACTATTAGAAGAATCAGCAGAGTTAATCAATGAAATTGAAAACGATGTATGGGATAAATTAGTAGAATTAGAATATGATGATGAGGCACGTGAGTTGCGTCCTTTTAGACCAATAAAATGATAAAAACAAAAGAACTAAACATAACACAATTTTGCGATGGAAGTGCGTATCTTGACCACATGTCAAGAATTCGAGCGGCCCGAGGTGCTACAATGCCTGACAGTTTTAAAGTAGACCCATTGATGTATCAAGGGGCAAGTGACAAGTTTTTGTTATGGAACGAAGACATACACCCGTTTCCATATGAATATGGAGTTGATTTTGAAGCAGAAGTGGGAGTAATTGTTGATAAAGTTCCATTGGGAGTATCTGTTGAAGATGCTGAAAGTTATATCAAGTATGTAACAATTATCAATGATATAAGTCTACGCAAGTTAATACCAGGAGAACTAGCAAAAGGATTCGGGTTCTTTCAAAGCAAACCTCACAGTTCATTGGGCAGATGTAGTATTCCACCTAATCAATGGCCAAGATATACGAGTTCATGGAAAGATTCACGACTACACGGAAATATGATTATTGAATTAAATGATGAACGAATTGGTAAAATTGATACTGCTACTGGAATGACTTTTAGTTTTGCTGAACTAATATCATATGCCGCTAAAACAAGAGAGTTAAGTGAAGGTACATTAATTGGCTCTGGAACAGTTGCATCTTCAGATATATCTGATGGCTTTGGTTGTTTAATGGAACGAAACGCAGTGTTAGACGAACCTGAAATCTATATGAAGCCAGGCGATAAAATTACAATGTATATCGAGGGTTTAGAAAACGAATTAGTAGTAAGTCAAAAAGTTCATGAAATTAACTAAATAGTTATAGTACACAAAGGGGGAGAGAGATTATGTCGAGTGACTTTGATTCTTTTGTAGAAAGAATAAAAAACGAAATATTTACACATTCAGTTATTACTGACAATTCATATTGTAAGTGGTTTGCTGACGCAGAATTAACTAAATCTAACGTAGTTGATTTTACTAAACAATTTTCAGTCTTTTCAAATCAATTCACAATAGCACAACTTAACAAAGTTATCAACGCTGGCTCAATAGAAGAAATGCATGACGCAAAAGAAATTTTGTTGAATGAACTTGGTGTAGCCTTTAAAAAAGATAAAAAAGAATTAGAAAATAATCAATATGGTGGTATTGAGGGCACAATAGAGAATAGTAAATTTAGATTTCAATTTGCTCATTTTGAATGGTTGCTTACATTCGCAGAACCTTTGGACTTAGGTTTTAATGCTATGGGTAGAAGGTCACACGGGTCAAAATCTACATTGTTCTTCTGTGATGAACTAATTCGTTTATATGGTTCTGAAGATAACATAGTAGGAGCAGGTGCCAGTTTCGCAGTAGAAAATTGGGCAGCCGCAGGATTTTGGAAAGAACTAATTCAAGGTTTACAAAACTTTAATGAATATAATAAAATCAAAAATAACGGAACACATATTTCTCCAGATATAGCAAACGCATATAAACGTTTACGCACATATCCAGCACCATTAAAATTATCGTTCTTTCTTTGGCATGATAAAATTGAAGACCAACACGCAAGTCATACATGGCATGAATTAGAAGAGTTGTATCATAATAGTAACTTTGACGAAGACACATTTATCGCATCTGGAATTGAGATGCTAGATGGAGTTAAAGTATTTTGGGATGGTTTAAATTCAAAGAGGATTGCAGAATATTATGAATGTCAAGACGTTTAGTTTCTTACAATGGGCAGCAGAATCCCACTCATATTATGATGATTTGTTTCTTAGTCTAGGTCTCACTAAAGTAGGAACAAACTATAATAAAGATGTTATTTGGAACGCAAATAATATATACTTTTTTGTTACTACACAACGACACGATTTTATAACAAAACATGGACCTGGTGTATCAGGTATAGGACTACATTTTGATGATGCCAAAGCGGCATATCAAGAAAGTATTGAGAATGGTATGGTTCCAGCACAAATGATGGGATATACAGGTCAAGGTATAGATGGAGTTATTTTACATTTTACTGATTCATTAGTATGTGACATATTGAACTTTTCTAACGCACCAACAGTCATAGACCATATAACACATAATTGTCATATAGGCAATGTTGATGTGTGGGCAAAAAACTATTCTGATTGGTTTGGAATGTATCAAAATATGTATTTTGACATTGATGGTCAAGAAACTGGTTTAATAAGTAGAGCAATGATGTCAAATAATGGAAACATAGCAATTCCTTTAAATGAAGATAAGAACGAAAAAGGACAAATAGCACAGTTTCTTAGAGATTTCAATGGTGAAGGAGTTCAACATATAGCATTAGAGACAAATGACATTTACACAACAGTTAGACAGTTAAAAGAAAAGGGAATAGAATTTTTAGATACTCCAGATACATATTATGATATGATTGACGACAGAATTGACTATCATGAAGAAAATATTGATGATTTACGTGAGTTAGGCATTTTAATTGATGGTAGTAAAAAAGATGGTATATTGTTACAAGTCTTTACTAAAGAAATAGTAGGACCAGTATTTTTTGAGATTATACAACGAAAAGGCAACGCAGGTTTCGGTCATGGAAATTTTCAAGCATTATTTGAATCTATTGAACGAGCCCAATTAAATATAACATAAGTATTGCATAACATCATTGTTTGTGTTATACTAATATATAATTAAAGAAATCTAAATAATATGAATCTAAAAATCTTAACTGAACTAGACAGAATCCTTAAAAACAACCCCGCCTTAAAAACTGACAAACATGCTTTTTGTCAAGTGATTAATGGTATTTTTGATATTAATTTAAAAGACATTGATTATAATAGTAATGGTCATGGTAGTATACCTGATTTAGGCGAACAGATAGATAGAGCCTGTCTTCGCCACTATTTTAGTAAAATATGGCAACCAGAAACAAAGAAATTCAAATATAGTGGTCTTGCAATCATTGACGAAGTAAATAAAATGAATCCTGATAATGTAATTGATGTTGGGTGTGGTTATAACGAGTTTAAAGGAAAGATTAAAAATCTAGTTGGCATAGACCCATATAATGACAAAGCAGACATTATGACTCATATACTAGATTATAAATCTGATGTCAAATTTGATGTGGCTATCTGTCTAGGTAGTATCAATTTCGGTAGCAGTGATAAGATATTATCTGAACTTCAAGCAGTAGTAAACATGGTCAAAAGTTCTGGCCTTCTATATTTCAGAGTTAATCCAGGTATTCAGCATACTAAGAAAGAAGCAAAGTGGATTAATTTCTATGACTGGGACCCAGTCTTCATTTCTAATACGGCTAATTATCTCAATTGTGAAGTAATAGTCTTAAAACAAGACGACCACAATAGACTCTATTTCGTATTACGCAAAAAATAAATTTAGTGATAAATAAAAGGATGTTGTAAGGCGTTATTTTCCATATAGGAGAAATCAAAATGGAAATAGGCTACGCCTTAAATACATTGTACTTCCTTGTCTCCGCAGTCTTAGTGATGTGGATGGCCGCAGGATTTACAATGTTAGAAGCAGGATCAGTTCGTTCAAAGAACGTAACTGAAATCCTGATAAAAAATGTCTCACTTTATAGTGTGGCATCAATAACCTTCTTGTTAGTAGGTTACGAGTTAATGTATGGAGGCTGGAATGCTCCAGAAGACCATGCGTTAATGAGTGACTTTTTCTTTCAAGTAGTGTTTGTTGCAACAGCAATGTCGGTAGTTTCTGGCGCTGTTGCTGAAAGAAAGAAACTATGGTCATTCTTAATATTTGCTGGTATTTTTACAGCAATTATTTATCCAATTCAAGGTTCTTGGAGTTGGGGAGGTGGATGGCTAAGTGATGTTGGATTTTTTGACTTCGCAGGAAGTGGAATTGTTCACATGGCAGGAGCGGCAGCCGCATTAGCGGCAGTATTGCTCATAGGCCCAAGAAAGGGTAAGTATGACGAGAATGGTAACCCAGTTGCTATTCATGGTTCAAGTTCAACGCAAGTTGCTCTTGGAACACTTATTCTTTGGATGGGTTGGTTTGGATTTAACGGTGGCTCGCAGTTATCGATATTAGGTTTTGAAAATGCAGATGCAGTAGCAAAGATTTTCGTTAACACTAATACGGCCGCAGCCGCAGGATTATTAAGTGCAATGGTGTACTCTAAACTTTGGTTAAAGAAGACCGTTTTGAATGTTACTCTTAATGGTGCATTAGCAGGATTGGTAGTTATTACTGCCGACCCATTGACACCAAGTCCTGAAGTTGCTGTATTATATGGCGCTTTAGGTGGATTGATTATTCCAGTTTCTATGTCTTTATTAGAAAAATGGGGTATTGATGATCCAGTTGGTGCAATCTCTGTTCATGGTGTTGCAGGTATTATTGGCTTATTATTAGTGCCAGTTTTAAATACCGATGCTACACTTTATGGACAATTGGTTGGAACAGGTGCAATCTTCGGATTTGTGTTTGTGTCCTCGCTAGTTGTATGGCAGATTCTTAAACTAACGGTAGGTTTAAGGGTAGGAGAAGAAGAGGAACTTGCAGGTTCAGATATGTGGGAGACAGGCTCTCTAGCGTATCCAGAATTTATGACAAGTAAATAACAAACAAAATAGCGTCTTACAACATTTTAATTAATAGAACTTCAAAAAAAGATAAATAAAACTAGTACAGAACTGTACTTCAATCATGTATAGCAGAGTTGCTAAGGCATGTCTTAAATATTTAATAAATTTTAAAGGACATTGACTTGGAAGCAATTCTAACACTACTCGCAGGAACATTTTACGGACTCATAATAGGACTTATACCTAGTGCTGGAGCCACAACTGGACTCGTAGCAATGTTTGGTTTCATAAGTTACTTTGGTTTCGACCCATATTTGGGCGTAATCTTCTGTATGGCAGTAGTTGCCTCAAGCACAACGGGTGATACTTACGCAGGAATACTATTAGGTATCCCAGGCGCAAACTCAGCCGCGGCAACAATGGTCGATGGATATCCTTTAGCACAACAAGGCAGAGCCACAGAGGCACTAACAGCCGCAATCACAACAAGCACAATCAACGGATTATTTTGGGGTACATTAACTTTTGCCCTATTGCCTCAGTATGTGAAACTTATTATGTATTTTGGTATACCAGAACTATGGGCTTTTATCTTATTAAGTTTGGCCTGTGTGGGATTTGTCAGTAATAAGTTTTGGTTTAGAAGTATCATAGCAATATGCGTAGGTATCTTTATAGGATTAATAGGCATAGACCCAGAAACAAACATAGACAGATTTACTTTTGGATGGGAATATCTAGAAGATGGCGTACAACTTATGCCTTTTGTTGCTGGACTATTTGCTTTTCCTGAGATAATTGCTGGTTGGCGAAGAGGTAATTCAATTGCAACAATAGGTAAAGAAACGCATACGCATCAGACTTGGATAGGTATTAAAGCAGTTTGGAAATATAGATGGGATGCTTTACGTGGCGGAGCCATTGGAGCCTTTGTAGGATTTTTACCAGGTCTTGGCGGTGCAATGGGCGACTGGATGAGTTATGGTTCAACAGTAGCAAGTCATCCTGAAGAAGAATTTGGTAATGGCAATATGAGAGGCGTTGTAGGACCAGAAGGTAGCAACAATGCTCAAAAGGCAACTAGTATGATTCCAACAGTATTGTTTGGCATACCAGGAGCAAGTTTTGCCGCAGTGTTATTAGGACTATTTGCGTACTTGGGTTTTGAATTAGGAACACAAGAAATAGCAAACGATACAAAGTTCTTTGATAGTTTAACATTTGGATTTATGTGGGCTACAATAATTACTGGTGTAGTTTGTGTATTATTCAATAAGCAAATTGCAAAGATAACTTATGTTCCCTACATTTATTATTTCCCATTCTTAGTAGGATTTATTATATGGGCTTGTGTTCAATACACAGGCGGTTGGCAGGATTATGCTATACTTGGACTCACTACATGTTTAGGATTGTTTTTGAGAAAATACAAGTTTAGTAGACCTGCAATGTTAATGGCATTTATACTTGCCACTAAAATAGAAGCATTAACACTACAAATGACAACAATTTATTCAATAGATAAATTAATAACTAGACCGTTGTTTTTAGTGATAATGAGTTTTGTAATTATGCTGTTAGTATTCAGTATAGTTAAAAGAAGTAAACTAGAATATGCTTAATTTAAAAAGGAGAAAAAAATGAAGAAAATTCTAATGGTCTTAGTGATATCACTAGGAATCGCAACATCGGCACTTGCCGAAACATTTACATTTGTTGTTCCACAGAAACCAGGTTCTGGTACTACTGTGTGGACAGAAATTGTATTGAAAGAACTGGCGAGATTTAT
>Ga0208013_1001504_pt1 | contig 10744 bp, 16 predicted proteins | sample 16_taG_FD_184091 | JGI IMG/M metagenome (GOLD analysis project Ga0208013, IMG submission 184091) | Marine viral communities from the Subarctic Pacific Ocean - 16_ETSP_OMZ_AT15313 metaG (SPAdes) (version 2) | ecosystem: Environmental > Aquatic > Marine > Oceanic | place: Pacific Ocean | collected...
GAGAAGAATATCATAAGGTATTTGATTACTATGATGAAGTGGTTAGTGTAAAGGATACATTGAAACCACCAGGAGGACACACATTAGTGGGGTTAAAGAAAAAATGAGTAAATCAAAGATAGATTCTATAATAATTGATTTGATATTAGAACATTATAATATGAAATCCTTACAAGGTAACATAGAAACAATGAGTTCTATTGAATTTGATGATATTGTAAAATTTGCACAAGAAGTATATTATAAAAAAATAATGACAGATACTCCAGAGGGTCAGGAAGGTTCAGCATGAGTTTAGAAGAAAATTTTATAGATTTAAAATCAACAGTAAATGCTGTGGGTGATTACGTAACTCAGATTTTTCACTTTGTAGGTGGAGAAAAGAGAACATTTAATCATATTGAATCTAAATCTATAATACAAGGACAATTTACAAAGTTTAGACAAAAAGATGGAACTTGGATATTAGTGAATGATAAAAATGTTTTATGTATAGAGGTATTTAAAGAAGATGACTAAAAATATAGTTTTTATGACTTGTTTTGAAAAGGCACCAGATTTTTTAGATTATAAAGAATGGTGTTTTAAAACTTGGAAGTATTGGTGTGATAAGAATAATGTAGAGTTATTTATATTAGAGGATGAATTACAACCACACGGTGGTGGTGTAATGACGGGTGAACCGGCAATGAAACCAACTTGGCAGAGATGGCATGTATTTGATGTGTTAGATGCAAATGAAATAGAATATGATAATGTGGCATTAGTTGATATAGATACAATGATTCATTGGGATTGTCCAGATTTCTTTGAGGCAGCTAATGGTGAGTTTGGAGCAATAAAAGATAGATTTTATATTGAGTGGGTACACAATAGTATACAAGGTTATCAAGACTTCTGGCCTAATGTTCAATTTGATTGGACAAGTTATTTTAATTGTGGATTCATTGTGATGAATAAAAAACATAAAGAGTTTTGTAAACACGTTACTGATTTTTATTATGAAAATCAAGATGAGTTGAGAAAACGACAACACGAAACTGTAAAGAAAGGTTCAGACCAAACACCAATTAATTATATGATTAGAGATAGTAAGTTTGATTTGAAATTTTTAGATGAAAGATTTAATTTAACACAACTACATTTGAGAGGTGTATTACAAGGAGATTTATTATGGAATACATCTTGGATATGGCATTTCAATGGATTTGAAAAGACAGAAAGAAATGGTTTGATGAAACAAGTATGGGAGGCAATACAGGATAATTATGTTACTAAAAAATAAATATGTTATAGGAACACACGTAATGTTCTTTGAAATAGAAATGTATAAAGATTTTATTGATGGTCTTTTGAATTTGTTAGAAGATGTAGAAAATAAAGATAACGTAACCATAGATTTATGTTTAAATCTTTCACAAAAGATAGAAAGAATAGACACAAGTAAAATAGATGAAAATTCAATAATATCTAAGTTTACCAATGGATTAAATCTTATAAAAAACTTAGGTTATAATGTGGTTACACGAATTGTTGGCACAGATGAGTTCTATTTCCATACAGATTATAGACGAGATTTGAATTATAACTACTGTAAGAAAGTAGATTATGTAATGTGGGGTGAAACAGATAGTTTCTTTCCTAAAGAAGCATTTGATGTAGTAGAAACACTATCTCAGTATACCAATAAAGAAAACATACATAGGTATATTATGAGTTTTTCAGATAGAAAAATGTGGGATTCATCTTGGGATCCATTGGTACACGTAGATTATAAAGACCACGTGTTCGTAGATGATGAGAATGGTCATTTGAATCCAATGCAAGCTAAATCACCAATGTCAATTGAAAAGATGAATGAAATAAATGGTAAGGCCGAAGAATATGATTTCACTTATATAAATCAACCAAAGATAAGTGGTTCTTGTTTAGTAATCTCATCAGATTTGATAAAGTCAGGTGTCAATATTCCACCGTGTTTATTGTATAATGATGATGAGGGATTATCTATTTCGTGTGAACAAGTGTTAGGTACTGATTTTATTCAATTTATTTGTCAAAATGTATTACACGTTCATGCAAGACGACACCCACAAAAAAGACTTTATGTAAAAGAAGAGGAGAATCCTTATTCTTTTATTGATGAAAAACATGATAATTTTCAACAATTTTTAAATCTATCAAGATGTAACATAGGTATTTTACGTGATGGTAAAGGTAAATTCTATGAATATAAAGATTTGGAAGCCCAACTATGGGGAAATCCAGCAGGAGAATAGTATGAAAAGAGCATTAATAACAGGTATCAATGGTATGGATGGAAGTCATTTAGCAGACTTTCTATTAGAAAAGGGATATAATGTTTTTGGAATGGAACGTAGGTCATCTTCAAAAAACAGAACCAATACATTACATTTAGAAGATAAGATAACATTTTTGAATGGGGATTTGACAGATCAAAATTCATTATTACGGTGTTTGAAAGAATCTAATCCAGATGAAGTTTATAATTTGGCATCACAATCATTTGTTGGTGAGAGTTGGAATACACCTGAACAAACGGGAGGTGTTACAGGACTTGGTGTGTTGAGAATGTTAGAAGCTATCAGAGAATATGAAAAACCTATAAAATTTTATCAGGCATCAACGTCAGAAATGTTTGGAAAGATGGAAGAATTTGCAAATGAAAATACACCCTTTTATCCTCGTTCACCTTATGGAGTAGCAAAGTTATATGGACATTGGATTACTGTAAATTATAGAGAATCATATGATATGTTTAATGTGAGTGGTATACTATTCAACCACGAATCAGAACGTAGAGGTATAGAATTTGTTACAAGAAAGATTACAGATGGTATTGCAAAAATACATTTAGGATTAAAAGATAGTATTACTTTAGGCAATCTTGATACTAAAAGAGATTGGGGATATGCTCCAGATTATGTTAGGGCTATGTGGATGATGTTACAAAATAAAAAACCTATCGATTATGTTATTGCAACAGGAAATTTCCATACTTTAGGAGAGTTTTTAGATTTATCATTTAGTAAAGTTGGAATTGATGATTGGTCTAAGTATGTAAAGACAGATGAAAAATATATGAGACCTGCAGATGTATTTTATTTGAGAGGTGATTCAACTGAAGCCAGAAATGACTTAGGATGGAAACCATTTGTGTCATTTGAGGAGATGGTTGAAAGAATGGTGGAGAATGATATACAGAGATTGTCGTGAAATATAATCTTACTCAAGAACAAAAACAACATTATTTAGAGCGTGGTTACATAATAATTGAAGATTTTTTACCAATTGATATTGTAAATCAACTTTTGGATTATCATAAACAAATTAAGTTTTGGGCATTCGGTTCGAATAATTTTTCTTGGAATAACGTTGAATGGAAAAAGAAAGGTAATCGTGGACAAATAAATTGGACTGATATATCTACTGAAACTCTTTACTTGATTCGTGAACAAAAACAATGGTTAAAAGATAATAGATATGATTATGATGTAGATAAAAATGGTTTTCCTAATAATGATAATCAAACAATGAGTCATAATGCTTGGAATTATGGAATACCACCTGATGATTATTATGAGGATGAATTACACAATACCATAAATTATTTCGTCACAAGAGATGTTATGAAACATATGATACCAATTCATTATGAACTTAAAGAACTTCTTGGTGATTTCCGTGAACCAAATTTTCAAATTAGTTTAGATATGTATGATTGGTGGGGTTACATCGGATGGCATCAAGATAATGTCCTTGAACAAGACTATCCACATGAAACACCCAATTTAAATTCATCTATTCATCTTAATAAAGATTGGAAGTCAGACTGGGGTGGACAATTAATGTTAATTGATTCAAAGGGTGATAAAGTTACCTTTGAAACTGGTTTCAATAAATACATTGCTTATAATCAAGTCAAAGGAATTGGTTTACGTCATTGTACTATACCTATAAAAACACGTAATAGGTTAAGAAGAAACCTCACCATAAGAGATTTTAAAAATGATGCCGGATCGTGGGGTTTCTTTCATTATGATAAACAAGGAAACATAAATGTATAATCTTACTCAAGAACAAAAACAACTTTATTTAGAGTGTGGTTATCTTATTGTAGAAGATTTTCTACCAGTAGATGTTGCTAATAAATTACTTAGTTTACATAAAAAGGCACCATATTGGGCCTTTACATCACATGGATGTGAAGAATTGGGGCCTGAGTTAGATAGGTTTCAATGGAATACTCAAGATTTTGATCAATCTCAAAATGAGTATGGACAAGTTGATTCTCGTGATGTACCAGAAGATATTTTAGAAAAAATAAATAAGATAAAACAATATCATTTAAATTGTAGAAATGATCACGGATGGGAAGAAGATATTGACTATTATCAGCCGGGATATGAGCCTCCACTCCGTACAATAGAGGACGCCAAAGCAATGGGCCAAAATTGTTGGGAATATGCTCCTCACACTTTTATGGAGTATAAACATCCTATTTCAAAACAAATTCAAAAATTCAATTATGAAGTATTAGTAACCTATTTAGCACCAATTCATCATTCTTTACAGACTTTGAGTTTGTCTAAATTAACTGATGATATAGAATCGAATAGACATTATTTATTTGATTTTATTTGGTCAAAGTATGATTATCTTTCTTATATTGGTAATCATGGGGATACGGATTTTGAATGGGTAAAGAAGCATAAACATAAGTTAGAAAAATATCAAAAAAACTTTCTAAATTCAGGAATATACCTCAATAAGAATTGGAATAGAGAATATGGTGGACAGTTATGTTTTCAGGATTTACAAGGAAATGTAGTTGAGGTGGAGCCTAAGTTTAATACTTATGTAGGTTGGAGTCAAACACCAAATTCAGAGCTTCACCATTGTGTTACTCCTGTACAACATAAGACTCGTAGTAGGAGAGCTGTTATTATGAGAGACGATGGTGAAAAATCAGGAAATAATTGTACAGAATTTATAGACAAAAACGGAAAATATCATAAAGATAAATCAAATCAAGGAAGAAACTTATGAGTAAAAGAAAATTTTTACCAACACTAAATGAACTAATAGATAGACTTAGCATACATCAGTTGAAGGAAGTTTTTATACCTGAAAACAAGGATAACTATGCAAAAGAGATAAAAGATATAATGCACGATATAGATTTAATATTAGAAGAAGAAAATCCGAAGATTGATTCTAATGTTATCAGAGCAGTTATAGTTTTATCACAGATGAATGCACATATATGGTATAATGAATCTAAAGTGAGAAAGGGTGATAAAGATGGTAACTTGCATCTTACACACGGTTTGAATGGAATACGAAATGTTGCAGGTAATATAATTGGAGAACGAGTTGGTGGTAGAAAAGATTATAAAATAGATTGTTTAGCTGCAGAATTCAAAGATTGGGAAGTGAGTTGGTAATGGACAAGGTAAATGTTATTGTTGCAATAGATGATGTACACCCAGAACAAGATTGGGGTGTTGAAGGAGATGAACAGATACAATATTTGGATTCTTTGAATGAAAAATATGGAGTAAAGTTTAATTTATTTATTCCAAGTAATTATCACGATAAATATCCAATCACAAAAGAGTTTGTAGATTTTTGGAAATCAAAAGATTATGTTGAATTATCTAATCACGGACATTATCATGCTTGTAAGAGTGAAGGTATTGGTGAAATGGAATTTTTTGAATTGAATTATGGTGAAGCCGTTGAGAGAGTTCAAGAATCGTTAAATTTATGGGAGAGTTGTGGATATAAACCAAAAGGATTTAGAGCACCAGGTTGGGGAGTGAATCAAGAAAGTGCTGATGCAATCAGTAGTTATTTTGAATGGGTTGCAGGACACGAAGAAATAAATAAAGGTATAAATTTTTCAACACAATTCTTTGTAGGGTGTGATGGTATAAATGAACCAGATAATTTGAGTTTATATGGACAAACTTTTATGTTTCAATCTCATATTAATGGAATACATAATCAAAATGTATGGAATGAAGAAAATTATTTACATTTTGAACAAGTTATTGAATATTTATTAAAAGAATATGAACTCAATTTTATTACAATCACAGAAATAGAATGAAAGAAATTTATTTAGATCACGCCGCTACAACTTATGTTAGAGATGAAGTCTTAGATGTAATGAATAAATACTTCCAAGATGATTACGGAAATCCTGGTAGTTTTCACACAATAGGATTACGCTCTAAGAGAGTTATGGATAGTTCAAGAGAAACTATCAGAGAAATTATTAATGCCAAAAAAGTAGAAGAAATTATCTTTACGGGTAGTGGAACTGAATCAGTAAATTTAGCAATAAAAGGTGTGGTTGAAAAATTAGAACCACATTATGGCCCTGCACACATTATCACATCCACAATTGAACACGAAGCAGTAACAGAAACATTATATTATTTAGAACACGAAAGAGGATATCGTATAACAAGAGTACCAGTTGATAAGTATGGTATGGTGAATTCTAAAGATGTAGAAGATGCCATTGAAGAAGATACTATCTTGGTTACTATAATGTATGCCAATAATGAGATAGGAACTATACAACCGATAGAAGAAATTGGTAAGATATGTAGAGAGAAGAAAGTTTTATTCCATACAGATGCTTGTCAGGCAGGTGGAGTGTTAGATTTAGATGTAGAGAAACTAAATGTAGATATGATGACATTGAATGGTAGTAAGATATACGGCCCTAAAGGTATTGGTATGTTGTATAAAAAGAAATCGGTAAAGTTAGTTCCATTGATTCATGGTGGTGGACAAGAGTTTGGACATAGAAGTGGAACAGAAAATGTAGCATTCATTATGGGATTTACTGAAGCATTAAGATTAGGTCAGGAAGAAAGAGAGAAAGAAAATAAAAGATTAATTAAATTAAGAACAATGTTGGAAGATGGTATATTGAATAGTATAGATAAAACATTTTTGAATGGTCATCCAACAATGAGATTACCAAATAATGCTAATATCACCATATCAGATATTGAAGGTGAGGCAATGATGTTGTATCTAAATGAATATGGTATATGTACTTCATCTGGAAGTGCTTGTACTTCATTAACATTAGAACCAAGTCATGTTATATTGGCTATGGGATTACCGTATGAGGTAGCTCACGGAACACTAAGATTTACATTAGGTAGGAAAACTACTAAAGAAGATATAGAAAAGATAATAGAGGTTTTACCAGGAATTGTAGAAACACTAAGAAAGATATCTCCAGTAAATGTCAATATGGACAAGTTGGAGATACAAGGGGAGAAAGTTTATGCCAACTAAAAAGGTAACAATAGAAAAATCAGATGTATCTAACAAGAGTCAAACAGAAGGTTGGTTCTACACCGATACAGTTAAAGACCATTTCTTTAATCCACGAAATCTATTCTATTCAGATGAAGATGCTGAAGGATACGAATATGATGCTGTAGGAATGGTAGGTTCACCAGCATGTGGTGATATGATGAAGATATGGATTAGGTGTTCGGAAGAAGAAGATTGTATAAAAGAGTGTAAGTGGCAAACCTTTGGATGTGCATCAGCCATAGCAAGTACTTCTATAATGTCGGAAATGGTAACAAAGGGTGATGGTATGAAATTAGATGATGCTATGTCAATGAAACCAAAAGATATTAATGATGAGTTAGGTGGATTACCTACCAGAAAATATCATTGTTCAGTATTGGGTGATAAGGCATTGAGAATGGCTATCAATAATTATTATGATGAAACTAATCAACCACATAGAAAGATTGAAGAAAAGACAAGGGTGATTGATAAGAAATCTAATACAACCGACCACGATATAGAAGAAGCTGTATTAGAGGGTGCAAGAACATTTGAAGAAGTACAGAAGAAAACTAAAGTAGGAATTGGAGATACAAAGGTTCAGATGGATGTAGAACAATTACTTAGATTCTATGTAGAGAAATACTTCGGTGAAGATGCTTTATGATTACAGAAGAACAAGTTATAGAAAAATTACGAGGGGTGTATGACCCAGAGATTCCAATCAATCTATATGATTTAGGATTGATATATTCTATAGGTATAGAAGAAAATAATGTAATTATAGATATGTCTTTGACTACACCACATTGTGGTTTGAAAGATATGATTATAAGTCAAGTAGTAATGGCAGTAGAAACAATAGAGGATGTTATGTGTGATGTAAGATTAACATTCGATCCACAATGGACACCCACTATGATAAGACAAGAGGCAATAGATTTGTTGGGTGAAAATCACCCTATAGCACAAATGGCAAGAGGTATGTGAATGAAAATTGGAATAATTGGTCAAGGCTATGTTGGAACGGCAATTAAAGTAGGGTTTGAACCATATTATGTTTTAGAAACTTATGACAAGTATAATGAAGATAAGAGTACTTGTGATTTAAAACATTTAGTTTGGGGATGTGAAGTAATATTTGTATGTGTTCCAACACCAATGAATGAAGATGGTAGTTGTCATACAGATATAGTTGAGAGTGTTATAAAAGAAATAGATACATATGCAAATGGTTTACAGATAGTAGTTATCAAATCTACAGTTCCACCAGGAACTACAGATAGGTTAGATAAAAAGTATGATGGTGTAAATGTTATATTCAATCCAGAGTTTCTTACCGAGGCTAACTTTGTAGAGGATTTTAAAAATCAAGATAGAATCATATTAGGTGGTGTTCGTAAAGGAACTAATAAATTAAGACAGATTTATAGTAAGGTATTTCCAACAGCACATATTATTAAGACGGGTTCGAAAACGGCAGAGATGGTGAAGTATATGACTAATAGTTATTTGGCTACAAAGGTATCTTTTGCAAATGAGATATATCAAATATGTCAGAAGATAGATATTGATTATGATAAGGTTGTAGAGTACGCTACACTTGATGAGAGATTAGGTAAAACACATTTAAGTGTACCAGGTCCTGATGGTGATTTAGGATTTGGTGGACATTGTTTACCAAAAGATTTAAATGCATTAATTACATTCGCACAAAATCTCGATTTAGAACCAATTGTATTAGAGACAATCAATTGGGTAAATGACAAATATAGAAAGAATAGAGATTGGGAAAAAATGAAAGGAAGAGCAGTAGTTTAGTTTGGTTAGTGTATACTTATTATTGAGTGTTATGTTAGTCTCATTGATTAATATAATGTATGAGCTTAGATTTAATCGAAGTGTTATTAGCAATATTAGTAGTGTTATACTGGAGATTTCTAATAAGATATGTCCGCAAACATTAGACAGACAACATGAAGAGAACATACAAGGAACAAAAAGAGATATTGAAAAAAGTACAGAAGCAAAAGGTACGTAGTTTATATCGAATTGAGAAAGTTAGACAGAAAAAGGATAGATATATCAAAAGAGAATTTGAAAGAGTGATAGAAGCATTAAGAGTTTTATTAGTTGTAATAATCTCACCTATTATGATACCAATTATGATATTACCAATTGGCTTGTTATTTATCTGTATGGTGGGAATGTTGTTATATGAAATATTTAAAGGTATGTTTAGATTAGTGATGTACCCATTTTTTGTACATATGAAAAAATTAAATTAAAAGCTTGACTTTTACAAAATAAAGTGTTATATTAATAAAAGGAGTTATAATATGCCAAGAACAAAAAGAAAACCTATAAAGGTAAAACCAAAAAGAAAACCACGTCAAGTCAAAGAAGTTAGTTTCTTTGAACGTGTGGTTAAAGGTGGACAAAATATCTTTTCACCTAAATAAACTTATGTCGTTATTGACATGAAGTATGGGGCTGTAGCTCAGTTGGGAGAGCACCACACTTGCACTGTGGGGGTCGCAGGTTCGATCCCTGTCAGCTCCACCAGGCCGATTCGTCTAATGGTTAGGACTCAGGCTTTTCACGCCTGCAATAGGAGTTCGATTCTCCTATCGGCTACAAAAGGTTATAAACGAATGTAGCCAAGTTGCCGTTGTAGCTCAGTTGGTAGAGCAGCTGATTTGTAATCAGCAGGTCACTGGTTCGAATCCTGTCAACGGCTCAAATTAAATAGAGGGAACTGTACGATGAAGAAGAATTGGATATATTAGTATGAAAGAAATATACTTAGACCATGCAGCTACAACTTATGTTAGAGATGAAGTCTTGGGTGTAATGAATAAATACTTCCAAGATGAATATGGAAACCCTGGTAGTTTCCACACAATAGGATTACGTTCTAAAAGAGTTATAGATAGTGCAAGAGAAACCGTTAGAGATATTATTAATGCTAAACGAGTAGATGAAATTATCTTTACAGGTAGTGGAACGGAATCAGTAAATTTAGCAATTAAAGGTATTAGTGAGAAGTATCGTAAAGGTCATATCATTACATCTACTATTGAACACGAGGCAGTAATAGAAACAGTAGATTATTTAGAGAAAGAAAAAGGATTTGATGTAACAAAAATACCAGTTGATAAGTATGGTTTGGTAAATCCTAATGATGTTGAAGATGCTATTCGAGAAGATACTATATTAGTTAGTATAATGTATGCAAATAATGAGATAGGAACTATACAACCCATAGAAGAAATTGGAAAGATATGTAAAAGAACTGCAGTTTTATTCCATACCGACGCCTGTCAGGCAGGTGGAATGTTAGATTTAGATGTAGAGAAACTCAATGTAGATATGATGACATTGAATGGTA
>Ga0208013_1001510_pt1 | contig 10725 bp, 19 predicted proteins | sample 16_taG_FD_184091 | JGI IMG/M metagenome (GOLD analysis project Ga0208013, IMG submission 184091) | Marine viral communities from the Subarctic Pacific Ocean - 16_ETSP_OMZ_AT15313 metaG (SPAdes) (version 2) | ecosystem: Environmental > Aquatic > Marine > Oceanic | place: Pacific Ocean | collected...
CAATTACTCATCGAATACCCTCGCTAGTTTATTATATTTATTTTGAAGTTTATAATTTCTATAAATTAAAACTTCCTCTCTATCCTCAAGATACTTTTTATCTTTTAATAAGGATCTTAAAACGTGGATAAGATCCATATCTTTATATTTAAGATATTGTTTTTTAGATGTTGAATAATATTCTTGATTGCTAAATTCAACAACGTCACAAGGCAATTTGCGATCTATATCAATTTTTAAATGTTCAAGATATTTTTTTAAACTATATTTATTTATTTGTTTTTTCATTATTGAACCCTTTCAATTATGTTGTTTTTAATTGTAATTTTTGCAAACCATTTTCTATTAACATCGCAACCAATCACAATCCCATTTGGTTTGTACTCATCCTTAAAAATATTAGTTTCGGAATAGTCAAGCTCCGATCCTATATTGTTTTTAAGTTCCTTTTTTGTTTTATAATATAATTGTATTGTCATATTTCCCTTTTTGTTATTGTTTATTTAAGATCAACTACAAACCCAGAATTATCTCGGTCAAGTTTACCTTTACTATTTAAAGTTAATTTTTCTTTTAAGCCTACAACTACATTCTTATCATCTAAGAATCTTAAGTCATGCTCATCACCATTTATAACTTTAAAACCTTTATAAGTTTTTGGCAGTTTATTTCTAAAAACTACCGCAACATTGCCACCGGCTTTTAAAACTTGAGTTGTTTCAAAGTCGTTAGCCTCGTTCCTGCTAAATGTTAAATGATAATTTTTTGGCAGCTCCCCTCTTAAATACTTAATCATTCTATTAAAATGCTTTGTATAATCATAAAATTGCACATTCGGAAAGTCTTGCATAAAATTAAATTTAGACTTCTCAAACATAATATCTGAAGTTGTATTTAATCTAATGACTGCTTTTAATCCGTGCTTGTTACAGTTGATTTCATGATTTCTTATTTCTTTAGCTGCCATGTATTTAAATTTCGCTTGATCTTTAAATAATAATAAAGTTCTATTAACCCTGCCTAGTGTTTTTTGTGGCATAAAAACTGGATTTCCTGCCTCGTGCAAACAAGCCTCTTTACAACCTTTTGAGGCACTTGCACAAGTATTGAACCCACTTATATTTGAGGGTGCAAGATTTAATCTTTTAATCCAATATTTTTTAAGGCTTTCAATCTTTAAGTTTTTATCTGTCTTAGGATTGCCATTTGTAAACATTAACTTAGTCAAGTCATGATAAGTAGGTTTTGTTTTTTGTAGTGTCATATTTTCCCTTTTGTTTTTATTTATAATTATACTATCATTATATTTTTATAATTGGTCATATTGTCGCATATTAGATTGACCATAAATGCAAGATATAAAGCATTAATGAAGTTAAAAAAGTTGTAGTAAATACAAAGAATAATATTTTATAAATCATCTAGATTGACCGACTTTCCAAAACTTCTCATTGCTTTGTATTTGTTACCATTTACAAAAACTAAATATTGTTGATCTATTCCATTTTCACAAATCTCAATAGCTGTTTTCATATCATTAGTTTCAAATGTTTGAGGTTGAACCCATGCTGATTGATATTCTATTTTAATTGTTTTCATTGTTTCCTTTTTGTTTATCTTCTACTTCTTGTATTACTTGTTTGGCTTGTTTTAATGTTGATGCAATATCTATAATTTCATCCTCAATTTCAATTTGCCAACCATTATCAAACAAATCGAAATTTTGTTCGACAGTATAAATATTATTATTTATTGTTATTTGATAATATCCCATTTGTATTTTTTTTGTTTTCATAATCTCAATATATCAAATCAATTAATTTATTATATGTGCATAATGTCGCAGTTTATAGTTTATAATCATTCTAAGTTTATATTAAAAATGTTTAAAATATTATAGGGTTTAAAATGTTGCTATTCTAATATATCAAGCCGTCAATTTTTTTTATGCGATATAACTAACGGGTCAATAATACTGACCTATATTCTTCCGATAATTCTCGGTTATAAGAAAAAAATATTATTACTTTGGATAACCGATATTATCACTACTAATAATTTATAGATTAATAGTAATATTTTACAGGACAGATTGCTTTTTTTCTAAAATGTTGACCCCCTATACCCCTAGACGCACCCACCATTTATTATATATATATACACCGAACTGTAGGACACCTTTACACACAGACACCTTTATACACACCCACACCTTTTACTTTCAATAACCTCAAAATAAACTATATGTGGTATATGAACTATTTTTCATCAGAAGATCTAGATTGTGTTTGCTTTATTGAAGAAAAATCTAACAATGTAGTAATTAAATTCTTTGGTATACCTAACAATGAGTCTGCTGAGTTATTTACATCTTACATTATGATGAGACTAGGATTTGAATACACACCTTTTGGAGAGCAAAACTTTAGCAAATCAATTCATTAGTTATGGCTTCAAAACTAAAACCTAAAGATAATAAGTTTCACAAAGGTAATGGAGATGATGGTAAACATTATTGGCTTACTCCAGATGATTTAATGAAAGAACTTAATGATGAATTTAAGTTTGACTTTGATCCTTGTCCATATCCTAAACCAGAAGATTTTGATGGATTGACTAATGAATGGGGTAAATCAAATTATGTAAATCCACCATTTGGATCAATAATACATGAAGGTAAAAAGAAAGGTCCTACAGCATGGGTAAGAAAATCTATAGCTGAACATGAAAAAGGCAAAGATGTTGTATTTGTTTATCCTATAGATAAATGGGTATTAATGATGATTAAAGCTGGAGCAGAAATAAGAAACCTTGGAGATGTTAAATGGTTAGCAACAGAAGATAAATCAAAAGGAAAAGGAACAGGTAGACATATTGCTTGTTTTGTTTTGAAGAAATAATATGGATATTAAAATACCCTACACCCCAAGAAAGCACCAGGCTCACTTACACAAACAAATAGATAAGCACAGATGGAATGTATTAGTTTGCCATAGAAGGTTTGGTAAAACAGTATGTATGATCAACCACCTAATTAGGTCAGCATTACTGTCCAAACTCAAGAACCCTAGATTTGCATACATAGCTCCAACTTTCAAACAAGCTAAAAGTATTGCATGGGATTACATGAAACAGTTCACCGCCAAAATACCCCACACCAAGTTTAACGAAACAGAGCTAAGAGTAGATTTGCCAAATGGTTCTCGTATCACCTTGCTAGGCTCAGAGTCTCCAGATGGATTAAGAGGGATTTACCTTGACGGATGTGTCATTGATGAATATGCAAACGTCAACAGTAAGTTATTTCCAGAAATTATTAGACCAGCATTATCAGATCGTAAGGGTTATTGTGTGTTTATTGGAACACCAATGGGAATGAACAACAACTTTTATGAGCTGTACCAACACGCACAAGGTGCGGATGATTGGTTTAACTACAAAGCAAAAGCTAGTGATACTAAGATTGTAGACAATGATGAGTTGGTCAAAGCAAAAGAAGTTATGGGTGAAAAAAAGTATCAGCAAGAGTTTGAGTGTGATTGGATTGCCAACATAGAAGGTGCAGTATATGGAGATGTAATATCTAAAATGGATGATGATAAACAATTATCTAGAGTTCCCTACGATCCTGCTTTACCTGTATCTACTGCATGGGATCTCGGGGTCTCCGACCATAGTGCTATTATATTTTATCAGCAGCTTGGAAGATCCATAAGCATTATTGATTATCATGAAGAGAGAGGTCAAGGTTTACCTTACTATGTTCAGCTTGTTAAAGACAAAGATTATGTTTACAAGGATCACTTTGCACCACACGACATTGAAGTTACCGATTTTGGTAATGGCAAGACCAGGAGAGAGGTCGCCTACCAATTAGGAATTAGGTTCAAGGTAGTTCCAAAAATTCCACTAGAGGATGGTATACACGCAACCACAATGACCCTGCCTAGATGTTGGATTGATACAGACCATTGCAAAAAGTTAATAGATGCGTTAAGACATTACCACAGGAAGTATATTGATAAAAATAGAATGTTTAGATCAAAGCCTGTACACGATTGGAGTTCACACGCTTGTGATGCTATGCGTTACCTTGCTGTTGGACTACAAGAAATTAATACTAGACAATCGGCTCCACAAAGTGTAGCAGATAATAGTTACAGGATTATATAATTATGGGATCTATTTTAAAACCAAAAATACCACCACTACCACCAGTTCAACCTGCACCAGAACCACCTAAAGCAGAAATTTCAGCAGAGGAAAAAGAAGCTATTGCACAAGAACAGGCAGCAGTTGAAAGAAGAAGAAAAGGTAGACAGTCTACAATACTTACTACACCCCTTGGTATACAAGAAGATGAAGAGTCTCAACTAGAAACTTTATTAGGTAAATAAATGTTAGATAAAATTAAAAAAATTTTTAAAAGAAAACCAAAAGCTAAACCTTTAGTTTTAAAAGATGAAAAAAGAACTTACGAAAAAAAAATAGATCATAGTAATGATATTACTTTTGAAAACGAAATTGCAAAACCAGAAGTTAAATCTGAAACAAAAGAAACAAAATCAGAAACAACTTCATCACTAACATTCGGAGAATAGTATGGGTTTTGGAGGACCAGGACAAGACGGAGGAGGAACAACAAAAAGCAATAAAAAAGCTATAGAAGATACTGAAGTTTCAGCTTATGAAAAAGAATTTGCAAAAAAAAAAGCAAAAGAACAAGCAGAAGCTAATGTAGAACTGGGTTTAGATCAACCTGATTTTACATCTGTTACAAAAGACGTTTTAAATCCAAACAACAATGTTCAAGAAAAAAAAAAAACCACTACTACCAATATAGGAAATGGTGGTAATGATGGTGGAAATAATAATACACCACCACCAACTATACTTAAAAAAACTGCTGGTGGTCAAACTGTACAAACTACAGCACCTACAGAAGCTGAGTTATCACAAAGTGCTGCAGCAGATGCAGAAGAATACGATTTAAGAAAAACAAAAAAAAAAGGAAGATCAATGACAACATTAACTTCATCAATAGGTTTAACAGATGATAAATTAATATTAGGCAAGAAAAGTTTATTAGGATCATAATGGCAAGAACAGATTTAAGTAAAAATTTATTATCAAGATATGAGAAGCTAGAAGGTCAAAGGCAAAACTGGGAAACGCATTGGCAGGAAGTTGCAGATTATATGCAACCAAGAAAAGCAGATGTAACTAAAACTAGAGCTAGAGGTGATAAAAGAAACGAATTAATTTTTGATTCTTCTCCAATACAAGCAGTAGAATTATTAGCAGCATCCCTACATGGTATGTTGACTAACCCATCAACACCTTGGTTTACCCTAAGATTTAAAGATGAAGATGTTGAGAATGAAGATGAAGCAAAAATTTGGTTAGAGTCTGCAACAGAGGCAATGTACACAGCATTTAACAGATCAAACTTCCAACAAGAAATATTTGAATTGTATCATGATTTAATTACGTTTGGAACTGCTGCAATGTTTATTGAAGAAGATGATGAAGATTTAATTAAATTTTCAACAAGACATATCAACGAAGTATTTGTTGCAGAGAATGACAAAGGTAGAATTGATACAATCTTTAGAAGATTTAAAATATCTGCTAGAGCTGCGTTACAAAAATTTGGCGACAATGTTTCTTCAGACATACAAGGTATCTTTAGAAAAGATCCTTATCAAGAAGTAGAAATACTACACGCAGTTTATCCAAGATCAGATTTTGATCCTAAGAAAAAAGATAAAGAAAATATGCCATTTGAATCTGTTTACTTAGAATATAAAAATGGAAATGAATTATCTATATCTGGATTTAAAGAGTTTCCTTTTGTAGTACCAAGATACTTAAAAGCATCAAACGAAATTTATGGTAGATCTCCAGCAATGACAGCTTTGCCAGACGTTAAGATGCTAAATGAAATGTCTAAGACTACAATTAAAGCTGCACAGAAACAAGTTGACCCACCATTATTAGTTCCAGATGATGGTTTCCTACTTCCTGTTAGAACTGTACCAGGTGGATTAAATTTTTATAGAAGTGGTACAAGAGATAGAATTGAACCATTAAACATTGGTGCAAACAATCCATTAGGTTTAAACATGGAAGAGCAAAGAAGAGATGCAATAAGAGCTGTGTTCTATGTTAATCAGTTAATGATGCAACAAGGTCCACAAATGACAGCAACAGAAGTTATCCAAAGAAACGAAGAGAAGATGAGATTACTTGGTCCAGTATTAGGTAGACTACAATCAGAATTATTAAAACCATTAATTGATAGAGTGTTTGCAATACTACTTAGAAACAATATGTTGCCACAAGCACCAGAGTTTTTATCTGGTAAAGATATAGAAATAGAATATGTATCTCCACTTGCTAAAGCACAAAAATCTTCAGAGCTACAATCTATTATGAGAGCAATAGAAATATTAGGATCACTTGCAAACGTAGCACCAGTATTTGATTATGTTAATTTTGATAATCTTGTGAAACACTTGGCAGACATAGTTGGTATGCCACAGAAATTATTAAAATCACAAAACGAAGTTAATGCTCAAAGACAAGAACAAGCAGCACAAGCTGAACAACAACAACAAATGGCACAAATGCAACAAGTTGCACAAGCCGCAGGAGATGTAGCACCACTAGCGAAAGCGTTGCCTCAAGAGGCACAAGCTCTAGCAAATGCTGAAGTGGAATAGTATGGAACCAAATAAACAACTAGAAAAACTTATAGAAGGGTTAAGAAAAAATTACGAATACATATTCAATACAGAGGAAGGCAAAGAAGTCTTGCTCGATCTTGAAAAAAGATGTCATTATCATTCTACCACTAACGTCAAAGGTGATAGCCATGAAAGTGCATACATGGAGGGACAGCGTAGTGTTCTTCTATTTATTAAATCAATGCTACGAAAGGATAAAGGAAAATAATATGTCAAGCGAACAGATAACACAGGAAACTGTGCCTGTAGAAACAACGACTACAGAAACAGTACAACCAACAGCAACACCAACACCAGTTGCAAAAGCAGATACACCAGCACCACAAACATCTTGGAAAGATTCTATTAGTGAAGAGTATAGAGCTGATCCTAATATAGAAAAATTTACTGAGATAGATGCGTTAGCAAAAAGTTACATCAACGCAACTAAAATGATTGGTCAAGATAAAGTTGCTATACCAAATAATAATTCTACAGACGATCAATGGAATGAAGTTTATGCAAAACTTGGTAGACCAGAATCTGCTGATAAATATTCTTTAGATGTAAAATCTGAAGTAGTAAATTTAGATGAAGGTGCAATTAAATCTTTTACAGAAAATGCTCATCAACTTGGTTTAAATAATAAACAAGCTCAAGGTATCTTAGAGTTTTATAAAAATAATATGGAAGGTACTGCACAGCAATCAAAGATTGATACTGAAACTGCACAAGCTCAAGCTGAACAACAGTTAAGACAAGAGTGGGGTAGAGACTTTGATGGTAAAGTTAAGCAAGCTGGAGCATTAGCTAAAGCAAATATTAATCCAGAAGTTTTAGATATGCAATTACAAGATGGAACAAGAATAGGTGATCATCCAGAAATTATAAAAGGTTTTGCAAAGATTGCAGGTATGATGTCTGAAGATAAAATTCTTGGTACTGAAAGTGAAAACGTAGATACTACTAAAGATATTGAATCTGAAATTGCAGCATTATCTAATGATAAAAATGGTCCATACTGGAATAGAATGCACCCAGATCATGATAAAGTTGTACAACAAGTTTATACTTTAAGAGAGATGTTAAATGCAAAATGATAATCATCTTAATGATAAAGAAATTCGCTTAGAAATACTGCGGTTGATAAAGGAGACAGGTTCTGAACAACAGAAAAATAATCCCTTGCCAATCGCAGATATTTATTATAAGTGGATTAATAGTAAGACAATTCGAAAGAACCTTACAGACAAGAAGGAGAGACTCTAGTCTAACAGACTTTAAATGCAAGAGATGCCTACCTATTGGTGGAGAACCTTTCTGATTATTTTAAATCAACAATAATATGGAGAGACAAATATGTCATCACAAATAACTACAGCTTTTGTACAGCAGTATTCTGCTAACATACAAATGCTATCTCAACAAATGGGATCGTTATTAAGAGACAAAGTCAGAACTGAAAGTGTTACAGGTAAAAATGCTTTCTTTGATCAAGTTGGCTCAGTAACTGCTGTTTTAAAAACTAGCAGACATTCAGACACTCCTCAAATAGATACACCTCACTCAAGAAGAAGAGTATCTCTTGCGGATTATGAATTTGCTGATCTTATTGATCAACAAGACAAAGTAAGACTCTTAATTGATCCTACTTCATCTTACGCTCAAGCTGCTGCTATGGCAATGGGTAGAGCAATGGATGATGTGATTATTGCAGCTGCAACTGGTACTGCCTTCACAGGTGAAACTGGTGCAACTTCAACTGCTGCTCAAACTGCAATCGCTGCAGGTGGAGCTGGTTTAACTATTGCGAAATTAAGAACTGCTAAGCAGACTTTTGATCTAGCAAGTGTTGATCCCTCAATCCCAAGACACATTATCGTGGGACCAGAGCAAATCACAAACCTTTTATCAACAACTGAAGTAACAAGTTCAGATTTCAATACTGTAAAAGCATTAGTACAGGGTGAAATCGACTCGTTCCTTGGGTTTAAATTTACTGTATCAAACAGACTTGCAAAATCTGGTAATGACAGAACTTGCATAGCTTTCGCACAGGATGGAATCACTCTTGCGATTGGTAAAGACGTATCAGCTAGAATAGACGAAAGAGCAGACAAATCTTACGCTACTCAAGTTTACTACTGCCAATCAATCGGTGCTACTAGAATGGAAGAAGCAAAAGTTCTTGGTATAGTATGTCAAGAAGCGTAATAGGAGGATATTAATATGGCTACAGTTTATTCGATACAAAAGACTAAATGGGATCAGAACGTACCTTCCGAAAAGATAGACACTACTGAACTAAGTGGTAGAGTAAGAGTTGCTCATGCAGAGTATGAAGCATCTTCTCTAGCATCTGGTGATGTGATTCAAATGTTTAATTTACCAAATGGTGCAAGAATCATTTCTGGTAGATTAGCACATGACGCATTAGGTGGTTCAACTACTTTGTCAGTTGGTTATGCTGCTCACAATAATGCAGCTGGTACTGCTGTAAGTTTAAGTGCTGCTGCTTATAAAGCGGCTGCTGCTTCTACTTCTGCAACTGCAGTTAACGCTGCAAATACTATTGCATTAGGTGAAAACTCACTTGTAGACGCTGATAAGGATGGACTTCCTGTTTCAGTAACTATGGGTGGTGCTGCAGGTACTGGTACTATTCAATTAACTATGATGTACGTTATAGATTAATTAATAAAATTTTAGGGGATGGAAGCGAGAGTGGAAATCCCCTAGAGTGCATGAAAAAGATACAAGATTTAAAACCTGTATTACATTTTAAAAAAGATAATTATGTATATAGGTATGTGTTAGTAGATAGGTTTAAACATGATACTAAATATCATTATGGCTTTGATACTAAAGAAGAGAAAACTGAAGCAGAAATATTTGCTTTAGAAAAAGATAGACAGATAAGGCGTAAGTATATTATAAGGAAGTAGTATGGCATCAACAGTAGATATTTGTAATGGAGCATTAAATCAATTAGGTGCAACAACTATACTTTCACTTACAGAAGATTCAAAAAACGCAAGACTTTGTAATCAAAGATATACTCAAGTAAGAGATAGTGTATTTAGATCACACCCTTGGAACTGTTTACAAAAAAGAATTGAACTAGCTGCAGATACTACAGCTCCTGCATGGGGTTTTAGTTATGCTTACACATTACCATCAGATTGTTTAAGGTTGCTACGAATATTAGATTATGATTCTAATTACAAAGTAGAAGGTAGAAAAATATTATCTAATACATCTAGTATGAAAATATTATATGTTGCTAGAGTTACTGATCCCAATGAATATGATGAGTTGTTAAGAGAAACTTTATCTGCTGCATTAGGTGCTGATATTGCTTTTGGAGTTACTTCTAACAATCAAACAGCTCAAAATATGTATCAACTATTTCAAGATAAATTAAGAGATGCTAGATTTGTAGATTCAACTGAAGGTCAAAATATAGAACAAGATCTAGGTATGGCAGACGCAATAGACGCAGGTACATTTATTAACTCAAGGTACTAACCTATGGCTAGAGTTGCAGTTCAATTAACGAACTTTACAGGTGGTGAATTATCTCCAAGATTAGATGGTAGAAATGATTTAGCAAAATATTCATCTGGTTGCTCAACCTTAGAAAACTTAATAGTATATCCACATGGCTCGGCAGCTCGTAGACCAGGTACAAATCATGTTGCTGAAGTAAAAGACAGCACAAAAAAAACAAGACTAATACCTTTTGAATTTTCTACAACACAAACTTATATGCTAGAGTTTGGCGATCAGTACATAAGATTTTATAAAGACAATGGTCAAATATTATCTGGTGGTTCAGCTTATGAAATATCTACACCATACTTAGAAGCAGAACTATTTGATTTAAAATTTGCACAGAGTGCAGATGTTATGTACATTTGTCATCCTAATCATGAAGTAGAAAAATTATCTAGAACAGGTCATACATCATGGAGTTTAACAGATGTTGATTTTACTA